>Ga0209536_100000024_pt1 | contig 213710 bp, 177 predicted proteins | sample DeeMarSeWOR28_12_FD_187461 | JGI IMG/M metagenome (GOLD analysis project Ga0209536, IMG submission 187461) | Marine sediment microbial communities from White Oak River estuary, North Carolina - WOR-2-8_12 (SPAdes) (version 2) | ecosystem: Environmental > Aquatic > Marine > Intertidal zone >... | reverse complement strand
ATCAGGAACAGTTAATAGAGACATTGGAAAAGCTGGAAGGAAGAAATCTGGAAGAAATCACGCTCGCAAGTTTTGATCTGTTTCATTTTCAACCTTCTGCGCTTCTGGAATTAAAGGTAGAAACAAATCTTCCTGTGGAAGAGCAAAGGAGAGTGCTGAACAAATTGATATCTGAAAAGAAGATGTTTTCTGAAAAAATTGGGGGTGATACCTTTTACTATTCCAAACAACAATTAAAACTGGTTTTAGACAAAATATCCCGGGAGCTTTGGAAATATCATCAAGCCCACCCGGGCAAAATTGGTTTAAAAAGATCTGAAATACTAGGAAAACTGGAGAGAGTAGCTAGTTCAACCGCCTTAAATCATGCGATATATTTTGGTATGAAAGAATCCCTTTTAGTTGATGACAACGGGGTACTGCGCCTGAAAAATTTTACCCCCCAGACTTCGATTGAAGAGACAAGATTATATACCCAGATAAGTCAATATTATGAGGAAGCAAAAAATACTCCTCCCACATGGAAAGAAGTACTGCAAATTTTCGGGATAACTCAAAAAGAATTTAAGGAAATTGCTAACTACCTTCGAAAAGAGGATGTTCTTGTGTATCTGGATGAAAATTTTTTAATCCATCGTTCTGCTCTGGATGAATTGGAGAAGGTGATTAAGGAATATTTCCGGAAAAATAGTGAAATATCCGTACCACAATTTAAGGAACTTACCGGAACTAGCCGGAAACACGCCATTCCGCTTCTGAATTATCTGGATAATAAAGGAATTACAGAGAGGAATCAGGATGTTAGAATACCCGGGGCGAATCTGGAGTAAATAATCCGGTCAGATATGGAACCTTGAGAATTTCAATTTCACTCATATTTAGGTTATAAAAACGTTGATGGATTTCCTTGGCATAGGAATCATCTAAATTCTTGATAACAGGGTCATCGAAAGAGAATTATCAGATTTCTGAAACTCATTCAATTTTTTGAGAATATCACCTTTGAACTTCAATTTTTAAGCTCCAAACTAATTGACCTAACTTGTTGAATATTCTGCACTTTTCAAAATACTTCCCAATTCACATTTTCTGGCAAGATAATTGCTCTTCTAAGTTATGGACAGGGTTTTGCTCCAAACTCATGCGTGAGAGTGACTGAATCCTGAACCCATACTGATTTCTGTATTCTTTAAGGCCCCATCATATTTTTCAGGTAAAAAGAAATCAATTGTTCGGAAAGGAAAGGAGGATCCTGTGAAAAGGTTTATATTTTTTATTTTCATTATCGTTTTCTCATCACTGATTAGTTTCGCGCAGGTACCCGATACCCTTTGGTTTAAAATCTACAATATTAATGCTGATCTTGACGATGCAAAATGTATCGATGAAGCTAAAGATGGGGGGTATATTATAACCGGCTCCACGGTTCCCGATGGAATGACATCTGCAATGGATGTTTTTTTAATAAAAACGGATGCAAATGGGAACTTAATCTGGACAAAGACTTACGGGCGGGATTATATAGAAGAAGGACTGTCAGTTGAACAGACGGTTGATGGGGGGTATATCATGGGCGGCCGTGCTTTGCATGTTACTGGTCCTATTCCGGCCAGTGATAATCAAAGCGATGTGTGGATTCTTAAGACTGACAGCAATGGAGATACGATATGGACAAGATCGCACGGCGGAAGCGGACACGAGTATTGTACTTCCATTCAACAAACTCTGGATTTGGGATATATTATTTCTGGGACCAAATATTCCAAATATGCCTACCCACCCAATTGTTTTTTAGATTGTAATGATTATTATGCTTCGAGGGCTTGGTTAATCAGGACTGATGCTAATGGAGATACCCTTTGGACAAAATCTTTTGATGAGGGTAGCTACGGTAACAAAGTCAGACAAACATCCGATGGCGGATTTATTTTGATTGGCTCTCTGGTTTCTGTTAATCAAATGGATATTTTGCTTGTAAAAACGAATTCATTAGGAGAGCTGGTTTGGGAAAAAATTATTGGGGGAAATAACTCTCTTGAGTTCGGAAGAGACCTCCATGAAGTACCGGATGGTTTTGTATTGACCGGACATACCGGACCCTTACAGGGTTCCGTAAATGCCTTGCTAATAAAAACCGATTTTACCGGGGAGGTAATTTGGACAAAAACATTTGGTGGAGAATTGAGTGATTCCGGAAACTCTCTTGAACTGATGGCCGATGGAGGATTTGTAATAACCGGAATTAAGAATGCACAATGGTATATTCACTATGGAGATGTCTGGATTTTCGAAACGGATTCGGAAGGGAATTTGATGTGGGAGAGGGTCTATGATATTCGTTTAAACGACTACGCTTGGAGCAGTGTACAAGGCCGAAGTGGAGGGATTGTCATAACTGGAATGGTTGCCGGAATTGGAATTGGAGATGGTGATGTCTGGGTTGCTAGAATGGGTACGGAACCTTCGAATATTCCGGACAATCAATCAAATGTAGCCGATTATATTTTGTATCAGAATTATCCCAATCCGTTTAACCCTACTACAACTATTGAATTCTCCATTTCCAAAACTATTTTTGTGACTCTGAAAATCTACGATATTTTGGGTGAGGAAGTGGCTACGCTAGTTTCTGATAGACTAAATACAGGAAGCTATTCATATGAATGGGACGCAAGGGATTTAGCGAGTGGGATTTACCTGTATCGTCTGCAAGCAGGGGAGTATGTTGTTTCGAGGAAGATGGCCCTCCTGCGTTAGCATTTCGGCCGATGAATATTGATCTGATAAAATGGATGTAAGCAGTTTGTCTCTCAGAAGAGGTTATTTAACCGCCTTTTTTATATCAAAATCTCATCCACAATTCCTATTATTATCGACCGGATAGGCGCCTGAGTATCGCCAACAATTTGGCGGGCGGAATTCCCCTCATCAATCACCAGAACCGTTTCTCCGAAACCGGCTCCCACACTCACCGAATCAACGGCAATCAGATAATCGCCTGTGGGATTGCAATCCAGGTCCAGTTTATCGACTATCAGTAATTTTCTGGCATCATAGAAGGGATGATTGATGGTAGAATAAATGGTACCACACACTCGTCCAAGAATCATGGCTGCTCCAATAAGCTGATGTCATCCACAATTCCGATAATGGTGTGATCAACCGGCACAAACCAGGGTTCCAGCGCCAGTGCTGCTTCCCGTCCCCCTTCGTAGTAAATTAACTCTCCCGGCGCCGCCATTCTTGTGGAATCAGCAGCTACCAAAGGATTTCCTTTGGGCTTGACTTGTTTATCCAATGGCTGAATAATCAGGAAAGGTACACCTTCCAATCCTTGATAAACGAAGCAGGGTGTAACAGTCCCCAGTACTTTACCCAGTAACATCGGTTTCACCGCCACTGAGTTGTGTTAAGCGTGAGTTAGAAAAGCGGAGATTTCCGTTTAGCTGCTGAATCATTCCGCTATCCAGGGATGGAATAAGGCTGATTTTGGAGATACAGCCTTTGCTGCTAATGATTTTTGAAGCGATGTCAATTGCGGTTTCAACTTCTTCGACTTTGCCATTATATAAAGTATACGCTTTTCCGGCAAACCCGTCGCCAAGATGAATTTCGATAATCTCCACTGCAGCACCTTTTATGGCGGCATCTGCAGATTGGATATTCGTAGCGATGGATTCGGTCTCTACTGTACCTAAAGACTCCCTATAGAGTTCAACTTTTTTTCCTAACGTTGCCTCGAGGACACGAGGGTGAACATCCGGCAGTATCATTGAGTCAATGCAATCGTCACCGGCAATTTTCAATCCTTCAATAAAGGCTTCATCAACCGAGGCAACCGAACCGGCAATGAGAATCAGGTATTTCCCTTTACTCACAATCCCGGTTTTCAGAATGGCAATGGGTGATTTTTTCGCCATTGCATCGCCGGTTTGTATACCTGTGGCAATGTTGTTTGTCTCAATAATGGCTATGGCTGGATATGCTTTCATGATCAAATAATCCTGAAATAATCAACCAGTGTGCAACGTCTCTCTCTGGTAAAACTACGAGGTCCTGTTAATCCCTCCCCTGTAGGACTGGCAATGGAGAAGGAGCTATAACCTTCTCCATTATAACCTAAACCGGCGGCATTGGGACCGTTTTTCACAAAAATACTGCAATTCATTACCTGCGCCATGCGGCTCAGTTTTTCGATATTTTTGGAGTGCATGCTGGCAGTATGTCTGAATCCATGCTCTGCTTCGACAGACAAATCAATGGCTTCATCCACATGACGCACCCGGCAAATCGGAAGCACCGGCATTAGTTGTTCCGTCCAGATTAATGGGTGATCCTGCTCAACCTCCACAATTACCAATCGAATCATATCATCTGCAGGTACGCCAATTTCTCTGAGAATTGCACTGGCTTTTTTTCCAATGAGATCTTTATTCATAACGCTGTGCTTTCGCGGACCACGAATTTCGCTAAATATTATCCGTTCGAGCGATTTTAACTGACCGATATTTATGAGAACCGATCTGTTGAATTGCATCTGCTTTATCAGTTTATCCGCAACAGAGTGAACCACAAAAACCTCTTTTTCATCAGTGCAGATGACATTATTGTCTAAAGAAGCACCAAAGACAATATCTTTGGCCGCCTTTTCAATGTCAGCGGTTTCATCCACAACAACAGGCGGGTTTCCGGGACCTGCACAAATAGCACGTTTTCCGCTGGTCATAGCTGCCTTTACCACACCTGGACCGCCGGTGACAACCAGAAGTCGAATCCCTCGATGATGCATTAGTTCTTGGGCACTTTCAATTGTTGGTTCGGAAATGGCCGTAACAAGATTGGCCGGTCCGCCTGCCTCCCTGACCGCCTGGTTTATCAGGCTGATGTTTAGTATGGAAACATTTTTTGCACGGGGATGAACATTAAAAACGATGGAATTTCCGGCAGCGATCATTCCGATGCTGTTGCATATTATGGTTGACGTGGGATTTGTAATCGGTGTAATAGCCCCGATGACGCCATAAGGAGCGCGTTCCACCAGGGTCAATCCGTGATCACCGGACCACGTTGTCGAGGTTAAGTCTTCGATCCCGGGCGTTTTAGTGGTAACAAGTGCATTCTTTAACATTTTGTCTTCGATACGACCCAAGCCGGTTTCCAGGTGCGCTTCAGTTGCCAGCTTTTCGTTGTTCTGTAACATACTATTGCGGATACTGGCAATAATTTTTGCGCGCTGATCCAGAGAAATCCGTGCGAATTCTTGAAAAGCAACCGTGGCAGCATCAACCGCTTCATCAATGGTTGTAAAAATTCCATTCGCAATTTTTGCGTCCTTTTTAATGGAGGAATCGCCGGGTACTGCTCCTTGCCTTAAATTCTGGGCAACCCGCTGCGCTATCAATTTGATTTGTTCTTCACTTAGTGTCATTGTTGTATTCTTGTTTTAAGAATTTTTGGGAAATTTTTCAGATTGATTATTAGCGACTAGTCAATTGGTTTTGCTTTTCTAGTCATCCACTCCTTTTTTATACTTTATCTCGCCATCAACTTCCCAGTTATCCACGATAGCCATAATTACTGCGTCACATGGTCTGTCTTTGGTCAGGGTTGTTTGGCGAGCGGAACTTCCGGTGGCATAAAGAACCATTTCTCCCAGTCCGGCGCCCACTGCATCGACGGCCACTACGGGTCCCCCCGTCTCCTTTTGTGCCAGATCTACCTGACGCAACAATAGAAATTTCAAGCCATCCATTGATGATTCTTTTCGAGTGGCGACAACAGTGCCAATTACTTTCGCCAGATTCATTCATTCTCCTTAAATGATCAAAAATGATTGCCCTAGAAATAATTTGATTTCCAAAAGCTGAAAAAGACAAACAATTCAGAAAATATTACTTTTTCTTCTGCTCAGCTTGAACCTGCTCTTTTCTGCCAAGTGGAAGTACCAGATCAACATTTGAGTGTGGACGGGCAATAATATGCACTGCGATCAATTCACCCACCTTTGATGCCGCTGTCTGTCCCGCTTCACAGGCAGCCCTCACCGCGGCAACATCGCCACGAATAACGGCTGTTACATAACCACCGCCAGTATTTTCAAAACTAACCAACTCAACTTTTGCAGCTTTTACCATTGCATCTGCTGCCTCCACCATTGCCGGGAAACTGCGTGTTTCGATCATCCCCAATGCTTCAGCCATTTAAATTCCTCCTTCAAAAATGTATTATTTGTATTTGATCCAATGAAATCTATTTTTTTGTTTGACGGCCGCTCAAACTGGCAATTGCTTTTTCTGCTGACGGTCTTGCTACATCAATGTCGCGCTCTTCACCACCCAGGTAGACTCGTCCAAAACTGCCAAATGCCCTCACTTCGAGAATATTAATATTGGCAGCCTTCTCAGCTTCATTGGCCGCAAGCGACGCATAAGCCGCCGGTTCGATCTCCATGATATACAATGTTTGTCCAGCAATTATCATGTTCCCATGACGCATGCGGTTTATCAATTGCGTTTGATGGTCGTCAATTCTTCGAATTGTCTGGCTTGAGAGAACCCGTGGTTTATGGCGATCTTCTTCGTTAATTTCCAAAGCATTTAGAATGGCTTGCCCGGCCTGGCGTACATCCGCCTGAGAGTTCGAATGAACTTCTAGCAAACCATATAGCCGTTCAACGATCTGTAATCCCGGAGTCACATCAGTAGATTTTAATGCAATATCAGTAATTCTATTGATTTCAATTCCCGGGGAAATTTCCACCCAGAGAGAGGCCATTCCGGCAATCGGTAAAAATCCTTGCGCAATTGTTCCTAAAAAAGCCGCATATTGGGGCTGTAAACTATCCAGAACCACAAACGAGCGAAGATCAACCAAAATATTCTCCTTTTTACCTTATGAGTAAAATTATTTGTCAAATTTGAAATGATAATGTTTAATATGACTCTGTTAAATCCGAAACACCCTGAACTATCTTCACACTGGCGCTCGCACCGATTCGTGTTGCCCCGGCTTTAAGCATTGTTACAGCATCTTCATAACTACGAATGCCACCAGACGCTTTGACTTCGATACCGCTGCCACGGACTGTTTCCGCCATCAATGCCACATCATGGGCAGTAGCGCCACCGGATGCATAACCAGTTGAGGTTTTTACAAATTCTGCTTTTGCTTTTTTTGCTATTTGACAAGCAATCACTTTTTCTTCGTCGGTTAGTAATGCAGTTTCGAAGATGACTTTACAAATTGCGCTGCCATCATCGCAGGCTTCAACCACAGTACGGATGTCACGAAAAAGCAGCTCCAAGTCTCTATTTTTTATGGCTCCAATGTTAATAACCATGTCAATTTCCTTGGCGCCGTCACGAATAGCCCGTCTGGCCTCAAAGCCTTTGATTTCGGGTAAATGGGTTCCGAATGGAAAGCCAACCACGGTACAGACTTTTACTTCTGAATTTTTGAGAATATTTGCTGCAAATTGGACATAGGATGGATTTATACAAACTGAAGCAAATCCATATTCAAGAGCTTCCTTGCAGACCTTTTCTACATCTTTATTGGTTGCATCAGGACGCAGCAACGTGTGATCAATGAATCGGGCGATGTCTTCGGGTACACCGGTTCCACCTTCTGTGTAGCTGATTCTCCCGGCACCCATATTGATAAATTCTCTCACGGTATCGGATGATTTCTCGGCGCACAAACCGCCACATTCTCCGGAGCAGCAGGTACAATTATTTGGGGCTCCATCAAAACCGACACCCTGTTGTTTTAAAATCTCGGTTATTTCCTGGATGATGTTTTCCATTTCCGTGGATGAGAGATTACTCACTTCGTCTCCTTGATTTGTTATCTCCGAAGGTTTATTAACTTTACTATTAGATGCTGCAGTGAAAGATATCACTCCACTTTCAATTTGATGAATTTGTTGTGCTCGTCTGAGATGCCGCTTTTCGGTGCATTCAGTTTCAAGCCAGACATCCAGAATTTGTTTTGCCAATGACGAACCAATTAAGCCGGCCCCGAGTGTTACAACATTTGAATTGTTATGCTCCCTACTGTTGCGCGCAGTTGAAAGATCATAGCACATGGCTGCCCTGATTCCCCTCACCTTGTTAGCAGCCATGCAGGAACCTATTCCCGCCCCATCTATCATTATTCCGCGTTCACACTGTCCTGATGATACTTTTTGCGCAACTTTATATGCATATTGTGGGTAATCGACTGATTTTGTATCATTTGTTCCGATGTCGACAACCGTCAAACCTTTTTCAGTGAGATACCTCTTTAGTTCCTCCTTTAGATGAAATCCCGAATGATCTGAACCGATAGCAATTGTAAGCATTCTTTCCGAAGTATTTTCCATTAAAGGATGGGGCTAAAACAATATCTGTGTTTAAAGCATTTCCTATTTTTAACGAAAGTAAAAAAAAGAGATAAAAATTGTAGTGATCAAAGTGTAAAATATAATACAATTGAGGTATTTTAAAAACAATAATAAACAATGTGATGAGAAGATTCTAAAATGATGGATTTATTTTCAACAGTGTAGAAGCTAAGGGAGTAAAACCCAAAAAAAGAAGGTGATGTTATTCGAAACAAAATTATTAAGCTTGTCTAAGTGTTATTAGCTAACGCGCAAGCAACATTTTTATTGTGCTTACCTGAAATCTATTGGGATGACTCTGCGATTTAAAAGATAATCTTAGAAAATAGACACCTGAGGCTATCCGGACACCCTGCTGGTTTTTACCGTCCCATATGACTGAAAATATTCCTGCCGGGCGATCTCCTGTAAACAAACTGCGGATATTCTGCCCAAGAATATTATAAACGTTTAATCCCACCTCACCAGGCTCGGGGATACTAAATGTGATATTCGTTTCCGGATTAAATGGATTCGGATAATTTTGATGCAATGCGAATTGATGAATGATATTAGTTTCTGCGGCGGTACGGATTCCGGTTACAACATCGCCATAGTTTCCGGTGCGGTGTAAATTTCCCTGAAACATATTCCAATACCCCTCACTAATTCCGTTTGGAATTTTTACATCGATTGAGGCTAAGCTATTATTTGTGCCCACTGTAATTTCCAGATCGCCATCACCATCGAGATCGATAATTTGGGGTGTAGATTTACACTGTCCACCCACCTGAGCCGGAAATCCAGGCTGCCAATCATTGGACGAGAAGTTGTAGACGTGTACTCTGCCTGACATGGTACTTACCACAAGCTCAGGTGAACCATCTCCGTCGAGATCGGAAAAGACCGGTGCAGACTCTATACTTTCACCCACAGCTAAGGGGAAACCTGACAAAGCTGTCCCATTCTGATTAATGCCATATAACGCACCGTTATCATTACCCACAAACACCTCTACGGTTCCATTTCCATCAATATCGCATAATCCAGGTGTGCTCCTGATAGTTCCTTGCGTGTCAAATTCCCAAAGCAGGCTACCATTAGCAGAGATAGAATATATCTTTCCATTTAAAGATGCCCCCAACACTGAGGTTCCTGCAGTTCCTCCTCCATCCAAATCCGCAATAAGTACAGAGCCTTGAATTCGACCATCTGTTGAGAAAGGAAATCCGGATAGGATGTTTCCCGCGATGTCGATTGCATAAATGGTATTATCTTGGGTACCAACCACAATTTCGGTTTGACCATTACCAGTTAAGTCCCCAACAGCGCACCCGCCAATTACCCTGCTTGCGGTGCCAAGTATGACAGGGAAATTATTCCAGACGGTACCACCATGATCCAAAGCGTACACATTTCCGCCGAAAGTTCCAAAAACTATTTCTAAATCATTATTATTGTCAAGATCAACCAGCGATGGGGTGCCATAAATAGCCTCGCCAGGCAAATTCTTATCCAATATAGTATTTCCCTGTCTATCAAAAACATAGAGATGAGTGAGAGAGTTGCCAATAACTACTTCGATGGTTCCATTATTGTCCAAATCACCCACGGCTGGAGATCCCCACATGGTTCCCCCAATATTTATTGGAAAATTTTCTAGGGTATTACCTGCGCTATCAAATCCGTAAAAATTACCCCCATTGCTACCGGTAAAAATCTGATTTCTTTCATTATGGATCACAATTGCTGGAGAAGATTGGATATAGGCGAGATTTTCGACCGGAAAACCAAATTGATCGACACTCACAGGAATTGAAATCGGAAGGATTGTTTCGTAATAGTATGCTTCGCCAAAGGCAGCTTTTAAATAAAGATCTAATGTGTATACGCCACTAAGGGTAGTGCCGTCCAAATGAAATTCAAAGGGATCGGCAATGTTTATTACAATTGAGCCGTTATTTACACTCCCGTAATATGCAGTGCTGTCAGGAATGGTTATTTTTGCTTCATTATTGCGAAGAACAGCCCAGAGGCTGTCCACATCTCTCCAAAGCTGCTCGTTTCTAAGGGTTACTCTAAGTGTAGCCCCCTCACCGGGGTTAAGTTTACCATCTCCATCGTCATTGATTATTTGAAGCGATTGACCAACATATGTAAGAGAGGGATAAACCGTCTGACCGATAGCACTATAAATATTGACTCTACCGGCTCCCAATAATCCAATATAATTGGGATTTTGCAAATCAATATTGTCAGCGGATTCGAGTAGTCGGTTTTCCAGCCAGGAATTATTTTCGTTTGGGAAGTAAGATTTTAATAGACCCAGTGCACTGGCTACAATTGGGGAGGAAAATGAAGTGCCACTTGGTGACTCGTATCCATTATTGATATCGGTTGTCATGATACTGGTATAGGGTGATGAAATATCCACGGCTAAGCCATAATTCGAGCCACCGGATTTTGAGTCATCTGAGTTCGTACCGGCAACGCACATTACATTATTGTAGTTGGATGGATAGTGGGCATTACCGGGTATATCCATATCGAGATTTTTGTTACCTGCTGAAGCAACAATAATTGCACCATATGTGTTGTAGGATGTATTAATAATACTTTGATTAAAGGCGCTATAAGAGTTATTACCCCAACTACAGTTTACAACATCAGCACCGGATCTCGCGGCATATAAAACGCCATCGTACGCTCTAAAAATACCGTTTCCATCCTCAGTCCCATTTTTGCATACCATTATTTTTACTTTAAATCCAGTACTGGCAATTCCGGTATTATTATTTGAAACACCAGAAAGGCATCCGGCAACATTTGTTCCGTGGTCCAGTGCGTTGGGATATGCACCCGGATCATTATCTTCTATGTAATTACTGGAATCCGCACCTACAAAATCCCATCCAATTAAGTCATCTACTTTGCCATTTCCGTCATTGTCAACGCCGTCTTCATCTCCGCCGTTAGCAGGGGGGCCAAAATCGCCAACTACACCGTCCCCGTCAATATCTTCTGCAGGATTTACCCAAATATTCCCCTCTAAATCGCTATGCCACCATTCTACACCGGAATCCACATCAGCCAATACAATAGTTTCATCCCCGGGAGTCAATCCAAATTTTGTCCATATACCCCAGGCCCAATTTGCCTGAATTCGTTCAATATACCATTGATTTTGCAATAGAGGATCATTTGGTGTATAAGGGCCCGGGAAGATGTCTGGTTTGTCAATATACTCGTATTCAGCGAGATGAACGAGTGGACACTCTTCGAAAGAGGCAATTGCTTGATTAATTGTTCTTCCTTGCGTACTAAAATATATTGCAAAGATATTTGCTAATTTTATATCTCCATCGATATCATCCTCTCTTGCCGATGTTACATATCTCTCCATTTTCGTCACTTCATATTCTGCAAATAATTCATCCAATAGAAAAAATCCCGTGTATGCAATCCCATCTTCGGATTGGATATTTATGTTTGAAATATTTTTATCCAGGCAAATTAGGATTCTGTCTGAATAATAATCCTTTGCGGTTGTATTCATATGGAAAATCATCACAAGAAGAATTGCCAGATACCGGGTCATGTGGACACCTCAGATTTTAACAAATCTAAGTGTATTAAATTTATCAAATGGAATCAACCTAAAAATAAAGTCTATCTTAATGATTTCATTTAAATTTGGATTCTGGATGATAGTCCATCTAAATCAATTATCGATTAAACTAAATTTGTGGCTTCGAGAATTTCGGGACAAGAGCTATTAGCGAAATGCAAATTCGCTTTTCGGCAGATAAGGGGGCAATTTATACCATATACGACAAAAAAGCCCGGTACAGAAATTCTATACCGGGCTTTATGGGGCTTATCAAATCAGAATCGATATGTCAGGCCAATAAAAAATTTGTTTGAGGTAATATCTTCATAGGTGCCGCCGGGCGTAAATGAATCTTCTGTTTCCTGACTCCAGCTGCCCCTAACATAGGTGAGATCTACACTAACAAAACGATCAACGACGAAACCAACACCACCTGTATAATATTCCTTATCCAAATCTGCGGGAGCATCTTTCATTGGTGATGGATACTTAGCATAACCAGCTCGCAAAAAAGTGTTCAACCCTTCCAGAAAAACCTCTCCACCAACATTGTATTGGAGCGTTTCCCGAAAGTTTTCTTTTATATCCTGGTTTTCCATTGCTAATTCCTGATATTCCGGGTCATTTAAGTTTTTACTGGGAATTTCAAACTTTGTTTGGGTCCAATCACGATATCGAAAACTGCCGGCCAGGGTTATGTTTCTGTTTCCAATAGATACGCCACCGTCGTAATACATTGGAGTTTTGACTTTGTATTCAAATTGCCCGGTCCCGAAATCAGCTGCATCTTCAAATTCGTCATCAAAAACGATCATATCATTTTCATTAAAAGTCTCTTTAACTGTAAAGGTTGTTGGCATTCCAACCGCAGCTCCAAACTTAATTCCGGGAAATAATTTTAACATTCCTCCAAATTTCAGGTTAAACGCCTTATATTCCGATTTTAATGTTTGATTGAACTGATAGCTTTTGTAATCTCCCGGGAATTCGGTATACAAATCGTTTATGTCTTCCTGCAGAAATGTCAAAGAATAGTCATCTTTGCCGGTGTAAAAACTAGCTGTGGTGCCGAATGTCAAACGGGGTGAAAGTGCAATGGCGGCTCCAAAACTCCATTGATTTAATCCACCTTCCGTAACAACTTGTTCGGACTGTTGCACATTTTTGTCAAAAGGATAATAACCAACGTTGCCTTGTTGGTCTTCAAGTTCAAATCCAATCTCATTCCCATTGGGAAGCGTATTGAATCCGGAGAAATTCAGATTTTGGTGAAAATCTTTTACCCGATTGTAACCGAGTGCAAGCACAAAACTACCGCGGGAGGTTGGGAGTGGAAGGGCTAATCCGAACGCCCCTAAATCTGTATAATTCTGAGTCTCATCAGTTAGTTGATTGGAAAATGTGGCTTCATTTCTGAAATTCACATGGGAAAGTTCTCCCATAAATTGTGATCTGCGGAGTTCTGCCAATCCCGCTGGATTCCAGTAGAGCGCACTATAGTCATCTGCAATGGCAGTAAACGCACCACCCATCCCCCATGCCCGGGCACCAAATCCCATCTCATCCTGCACAATCCGTACTGCATCTGAAGATGTCTGAGAGAATCCCAGATTAAAAGTTAAGGTGATGAGCGCAATATTTATAAGTTTGAAGTACTTCATGGTATTATCTCCTTATTTCTAATCCGTCCCTTCGGTGTTTATCTTCTTCCACTTCTTGAAGATGAACGTGATCCTCCACTACTGCTTGATGACCTGCTCGAAGAACCGCGTGAATTAGAACTTGATACTGAGCTCCTGGATGACGAACTCCTCGAAGACGAACTCGATACGGAACTCCTTGAGGACGAACTACTGCTGCTAATCCTATTACTACTCGATTTATTTGATGATCTTGATGTTCTTAGACTACTCTTACTTTGAGTGGAACCGGATCTCGAATTATTAGAAGAACTTCGGGTATAAGTTCTGTTTGAGTTAGTTCTTGATTTAGACTGTGTATAATGTGTATTCCTGTTTTTGGTTTGGATTCGACTATTAGGAATGGTTTTTACATTATTGACCGGTTTTCGTTCCCGAATTTGCAAATTATTTCTGCTATTACTACTACTACCGGTGTTTCTACTTGTTGTATAAGACCTCACATTTCTACCAGATACATTTCTCGTATTCTGACTAGTTCTCTCTCTAACACTGTTTCTGCCGGAGGTTGAAGTGCGAATTTGGCGAATACGAGTTGTAGTAGGTCTCGTGGTTGTACCTGTCCTCGCAATTTTCGATTGTCCGCTGTTTCTATCGCGAACCACCCTGGAATCGCTTGATTCCTTATTTTTTATGACTTCTTGTTTTCCACCTCTGACCGGTTGTCTGGGATTGGAAGCTCCCGCAATTGCCTCTCTGCTCCCTCTCTTTACCGGAGGTCTTGTAGCAGGTTCTCTTCGTTTGAAATCCCGCTTACGAAAGGGTATAGGATCCGGGTTATAACCACCATGGTAGTAAGCATAATAAGGATCGTAATAGACAGGCCAGTACGGCCGGTATGGATAATAATAGGGATACCAGGAAATCGGATGACCGATGTAGACATAACCACAGCTCCACCACGGTGAATATGACCAATAAGGGCTAAATGAAAATCCCCAATAATAATGTGGACCATACCAGGAATACGCAGGAGAATACCACCAGTAAGGGCTATTCAAATTTACGTTTATGTTAACACTATAATCCGGATATGGGTCAAAATATTCCGGATCATAGTAGATCACATCTGTGTAAGAGTCATCGTTGTAGTAGGTTTCCCGCAAATATTTTGGGACATAGTGGATTTCTCTTTCAACATAAGCATCTGAGTCTGAATTCATCGGTGACACATTTTCGTAAACATACTCATCATAATATGGCTGATAGACACTATCTGCACCGGTATTTTCGTAGTATTCATCGGGATAAGTGGCATAGCTCTCTGGACCCTGAACATCAACATCGTTATCGCGTTTTGTGGTGCTGAAGGAGGTGTAACATCCCATAAAAAAGAAAGAAATTATAATGACGATTAAAATTCCGGAAATAAAGTTTAAAGGTTTCATTTTATTTCTCCTTTCCCTGTGGATTATTTCCACCTGAAATAATTACAATTATAATACCAAAAATTCAAAAATAAGTTTAAAAAATGGATTACTCCTTTAAAAATAAATAATTAAGTAAATTCATTTTTGGAGACTCGAATATCATCCCATTAATTATTGTTAACTAAGTAACACTCACTACTGTTAACTGAGTTTATAATTTGCAATATCAATTTTATATCTTTTTATTTTTTTATGTAATCCAACTCTGCTTAATCCCAGATCCTTAGCCGCTTTTGTAATATTACCCTCATACTTTTTCAGAGATTGAGTGACCAGTTTTCTCTCAATAGACTCCGTGATTTCTTTTAAATTTCCTTCAAAGTTGTCAGAAATTACCATACTGGATTCTTTCAATTCATTGTCAATGTCGTTCTCGAGCCCAATTTGCTCCAGTGTGAGTTCAACGTTGTCATATGAAAGAGCAATCGCCCTTTCTACCAGATTCTCCAACTGGCGAACATTACCAGGGAAGTCCATATTTATGATTGCGGAGAGTGCCTTTTGATTAATACCTTTGATAATTTTTCCCATCTTTAGAGAATACTTTCGGATGAAGTATCCTATTAAAAGAGGAATGTCCTCTCGCCTTTCTCTGAGAGGGGGAACCTTAATGGGAAAAACATTTAAGCGATAAAAAAGGTCTTCCCGAAATGTGCCGTTGCGTATTTCCTGTTGCAGATCCTTATTCGTTGCGGATATAATTCGTACATCTACATTTTTTGATTTTTCAGATCCAAGGGGTTTAAACTCGCCTTCCTGAAAAACCCGCAATAATCTCTGCTGCATGGCAGGGGAAGTATCCCCAATTTCATCCAGAAATACTGTTCCTCCATCTGCAAGCTCAAATAGTCCCCTTTTATCTGAAACTGCTCCGGTGAATGCTCCTTTTTTATGACCAAATAATTCACTTTCGAGCAATGTATCAGGGAGCGAGGAGCAATTTTGCGCAGCGAACAAATTTTTTCGGCGTGAGCCATTATAATGTATAGCTTTTGCGATTAATTCTTTGCCGGTTCCTGTTTCACCCAAAATCATAACTGTTGTATCTGTTGGAATAACTTGTCGCATCAATCTGAATACCTTCTGTATTGCGGTACTTTTTCCTATGATATTATCAAAAACATATTGTTTTTCGACCTCCTGATGAAGAATAATGTTCTCTCTTTGCAATCTTTGATTTGCGATATCTAATTCTCTCATTAATCTCTGGTTTTCCTGAATTAGAAAATATTGCTGTGCAGCTCTGCGTACTATTATGCGAAGATCTTCTGGCTCCCAGGGTTTATTGATATAGTAAAATATTTGCCCTTCATTTACTGCTTGAATAATGGCTTCAATATCAGCATATCCTGTTATAAGTATTTTGACTGCATCCGGCTGGAGCTCAATTGATTTTTTAAAAAAGTCCACTCCTGTCATGTTGGGCATGCGCTGATCACCTAAGATGACTGCTATTTCCTGATTTTTTAATACTTCCAAAGCCGAATATCCATTAAGAGATAGTATAACTTCAAATTCTCTTCTGAGAGTTCTGAAAATCGCATTCAGACTGCTTTGCTCATCGTCAACAGCAAGTAGCTTTTGACGGGGATTCTCCGTCATTAATTCCTCCAAATCTGAAATCGCGAAATTGATATATTGTTAAAAGTAGAAAATACTAGCGAAGATGTAAAGACATTCCGTAACTATATCCTCTCTTTTTTTATATGGGATTTAATGGGTAAATTTACGATAAAAGTGGTTCCTTTTCCCGCCTCACTTTTGAGATCGATTGTACCCCCATGTCTTTCGATGATGCCATAACTTATACTTAATCCCAATCCGGTTCCTTCTCCAACCGGTTTAGTGGTAAAAAATGGATCAAAAATTTTGTTTCTTATATTTTCCGGTATTCCTCTTCCGTTATCTCTGATTTCTATTTCAACCTTTTCATTGGCGGTTTTTGTTGAAATCCAAATGTTGCCTTTATTTTCTATCGCCTGAATGGCATTAATTAATATATTCATGAAGACCTGATTAATATGACCGGGCTGACATTCGACCAGAGGTATTTTCCCATAATTTTTGTGTATAGTGATCCGGTTCTTTATTTCGTTGTTGAGCAACATTAATGTGGATTCTAAACCCTGATGAATGTCTACCTGTTTGATTTCTGCTTCGTCCAATCGGGAAAAATTTTTTAAATTTTGCACCACATCTTTCATCCGATGACTGCCTTCCAAGCTCTCTCTAATTAGATCTTTGATATCTCTTTGAATAAAATCGATATCATCATTGCCGTGAAACTCTCCATTATCCACAAGACTGGACTTTTTATCTCTGTTTAAAGCTATTTGTGATTTGATTGTTGTTAAAATTTTATCTATTTCGGAAAGATAATTCTCCAATTCTTTCATATTAGCATAGACAAAACTAATTGGATTGTTTAACTCGTGAGCAATTCCAGCTACAAGTTGGCCCAGGCTTGCCATTTTTTCACTTTGCACCAACTGAAATTGTGTTTCTTTTAATGTTTGATATAATTCCTGGAGTCTTTGATTTTTCTGTTCTAGTTCTTCAACATACTTTTTTTGTATCTCGGATTCAGTAATTTTCTGGGTAAGTTCCTTGGTTTCCTCAATGAAGCGATTGTTTTCAATCGCAATTGCCGCTTGATTTGCCAGGGTACGTAGAAGACTCATATCTTCAGGTGCGAATTCTCTGAGAATCTGTGGCTTACCTAAATAAATGACTGCAAACAGGGTATTTTTGCTTGATAATGAAATGGCCAACCTAGCACCTATGTTAGAAATATCAGGAAATATTTTTTCTAATTTTGCCTGGGGAAGTATTGTTTCTTCCAATACCAATTTTTTTTGTTCATCGGAAAAATTAATTTTTGACAGAATGTTTTTTGAATCTCCGGCAACGGCTCGTCTCTGAAGCACTCCATTTTTAATCTCAAAAAGAATGCAAAATTTGACATTGAGTGAATTTTGAATAGTCTTAACAAGCTGGTTGTTTAGTATGCTATTATCCTTAATAAAAATTAACTGTTCCGAAAAATCTTGTAGAGTTTTTCGATAACCGAATCGCCGAAGCTCAATTTTGCGAATCTGTTCCATGAATATGATTGTTATTGCAGCAAAAAGAATCAAGAAGCCTATTTGTGAAATTAGTATTCGAAAAAAAGAGGAACCGGATAGTACTAAAAACAGCAAATATAAGATCGCTAAAATAATGATAAGGAAGTAAATGATTTGTCTATTACGCCATCCATAACGGTTCATTGCAATTGATAGAAAAGTCCCTACCAGCGTAAGCATACTGAGAAATAATAACAGGTTTAGCCAAAAATCTTCTTTAGAGGTAGTGAGTAAAAGTTCGTGCCATAAATGAGAAATTGTTTTTCTAATCCCTCCGAACTCATCAATGTACATTGTTGCACCTGCAATCAAATTTTCTGCAATTATTTCGGTTCCGGACGGGAAAATGATTTTAGCTCTGTACTTCTTTTCTGGCAAGACCCCGAAATGAGCAATTGGTTCGCTAAATGACAAATATCCTGAGCCACCGGATATTTCTCTGTAACCAGTTAATTTAATCTGCTCGCTATTTCCTACTTCATACAACCATACCTTTGCACCAATTGCATCTCGATTACTTTTCACTCCCTCAAATCCAAATCGGAGAAAATTCTTCTTATTAAGTGGATTCCAATAAAAAATCGAATTTGTATCTTTATTTGAAACAAACAAATCCAGGTCGCCATCATTATCAAAATCGGCTACAGCTGCTCCGGTGCTATAGTTTTCTTTAATTGTTGTGAATGGATGTTCTTCTTCATAAGCTAGTTTAAACTGGCCCGCTTTATTTAGGTATAATTGATTCGGTCCAATATTTGTGAAAAAAACGTCCTGCCAACCATCGTTATTTAGGTCCGCGATAACGCTTCCGTAGGAAGGATAAGGATTTATAAGTCCTGAAATTTCCGTAATATCTGTAAAATGCCAGTCCCTTCCTGATGGTATTTGTTCGTTTCGGTAGAGATGGGTATTTCTATCGCGATCGGTTACGATAAAATCCAAGTCGCCATCATTATCGATATCTCCGAATGTAATTCCATTGCTGTTTAATGAGTCTGATAGATGGGCGATAGGCGAACTAATGCGATCAAAACGTTCGCCGCTAATATTGTGATAGAGAAAATCAGGAAGAAACCAATTGCAAACATACAGATCCGGATATCCATCATTGTCCAAATCTGCAAACGATGCTCCTTGGCTGATAGAAGGTGTGGCGGCTTCCAGCCTTTCTGTTGCCCAACTTAGTTTTCCAAATCCGTCATTAATAAATAATCGATTTGGTGCATGTTCATCCGTGATAAACAGATCCAGGTTGCCATTTGTATTAATATCAGCCCAAAAACCCCCATTGGCATCCAATGGCGGACGAATAACACTTTCGAGTGGTTCGCGAATGAAATGTAACAGGCCATCTTGCCTAAAAAGTGAGGTTGCAACGCCCCAGCCGACAATTAAAATATCTGGGAGGCCATTATTATCAAAATCAGCAGCAGAAGCACCCAATTCAAGATTCTGTCCACCTCGTGGCATCAAATTACCGCCTAAGCCCGAAGTAATTGTATAGTCTTCAAATGGTAATCCTGGACCCTGGTTAATAAAAAACCGATTTAAGTTTCTAAATCTAACGATGTAAAGATCTGCAAACTTATCGTTATTTAAGTCTCGGAACACAACACCGTAACAATCATCAAATTCTGGAAGCAGTTCCGAAGTTTCGTGTAACCTAAACATTTGGTTCACCCATTCCTGGCTCTCCATATTTGAGATATTTCCTTCATCTCCACACACAATTGACACTGAACATACGGTAAAACAGATTACTAAAAGTGCTTTTATAAAAAATCCTAGTTTCATCACCACCTAAAATACCTGAATTATTCATTAAATTCTGAAACTCTCACTCAATATAGATGGGGTTTTTACAAGATTCAAGTGGATTTTCTGAACAATTATTTAATGCAGAGTAGCTAAAGAACTTTCAAAAGTTGACGACGTTTATATATTTAAAATTAACTTTGTATTGCAAAGTTCTCGATAATCCAATATATTATCCGGGAAATTTTCAGGAGGAATACTTATTTATGATATCCGCTCAGATTCATCAAGCACTTTCACAGGTGAAAGAGTTACAGCAAGCAATTCTGGACAAGCAGAGATTCAAAGGATACTCAGGGAGGGCCAGAGCCATATCAGGTACTCTGGCTTTACTTGCTGCTTTCGTCATGTCATTTTCCAGATTTCCACAAACAGAAAATGCCCATATTTCAGGATGGGGACTCGTGTTTTTATTGGGCTTATTACTTAATTTTGGTGTTTTGGCTCATTGGTTTTTGTTTAATCCCGGTGTGAAAAGAGATATTAGAAAGTTAAAGCCTACTATTGATGCTTTTCCATCGTTTTTTGTGGGTGGTGTATTAACAATTGTAATGATTTATAATAATCAATATCATTTTTTGTTCGGAACTTGGATGTGTTTATTTGGACTTGCTAATCTATCTTCTCGTCATGTACTACCCCGAAAAATATGGGCTGTTGGTTTATTTTATATTCTTTGTGGTACCGTCTTTCTTCTTCTACCGCACATTTCGGTACAGAATCCCTGGCCAGTCGGGATTGTTTTTTTTATTGGGGAGTGGGCTGGAGGAATTGTCTTGCATTTTGATAACGCATCTGATATCTCCATACGCAATATTTTGGGGGATTTTTTAAGAATGAAGGAGATTCCAAATGTCAACCAGATTAGATAATCCATATAGTGCTCTAAAAAGAATCTATCATGAGCCTAGTCGGCTGGCGATTATGTCTGCGTTATGCCGTTCATCCAGCGGATTGACTTTTAACCAATTGAAAATAGAATGCGATTTAACTGATGGAAATTTAAGTAGTCACCTAAAAATGCTTGAAGAGTCAACCGTCATATCTATTGCAAAAACATTCAGAGGATCAAAACCGCTAACCACGATTGTACTAACCGATTCGGGACGGGAAAATTTTATTTATTACTTAAAAGCTCTTGAAGAAGTTCTAATGAAAGCCGCAGAGGCTGTCAGATCTGAAGATGAGGGGATACCTTTACATGTTTTGAGGCTCAAACCTGCCGGTATGTAAGGATTCATTAAATAGCATTACTGGAGGGAGAAAATAAAAAAACAACAAATTAAGATGTTGAATCAGCAGCGTCTGAGTGAATAAGATAATAGTAAAGGACAGAAAATGTCACAAAATGGGAGAATGAAAAGTAAACTCAATCAGTTGAATGAAATGCTAAGCCAGGGATTTGAACTTCCTCATCATGTGGCCATCATTATGGACGGTAATGGTCGGTGGGCTCAACGACGCAGATTACCGAGGGTTGCAGGTCATCGTGAGGGTGTGAAATCGGTACGAGCAGTTGTAGAAGCCGCTGGTGAAATTGGGATCGGAATATTGACCTTGTACACATTTTCCAAGGAAAATTGGCGTCGTCCCGTTTCCGAGGTTTCGACTTTAATGAAATTATTGGCCAGTACCTTGAAATCGGAAATTAATGAATTAGATGAAAAAAATGTCAAATTTAGAGTCATAGGGGATTTGGAAGATCTTCCTGATGCCGCCTATGAACAAGTTGTTGATGGAATAGAGAGAACAAAAAATAATACCGGTTTGATTTTAAATGTGGCACTTAGTTATGGTGGGCGGGCTGAAATAGTAAATGCTGTCAGAGAATTGGCTAGAAAAGTAAGAAATGGTGAATTATTTCTGGGCGATATTGACGAAGCAACTTTTTCTAATTATCTTTATACAAAAGATTTGCCCGATCCAGACTTATTGATTCGTACCAGCGGTGAACAAAGAGTTAGCAATTTTCTACTCTGGCAATTAGCCTACACCGAAATATTTATGACTGGTACCCTTTGGCCGGACTTCAGAAAAAATAACTTCTATGAAGCCCTGCTTAATTATATGAAAAGGGAAAGGCGTTTTGGTATGGTTAGTAACCAAGCGAGGAAATGAATTTTTTTCAGAGATTCTCTTCGAGATTTCTTACCTTTTTTACATCATTATGGAAATATCTATATCAATATCGTAAATTTGCGATTCTCTGGTTAGGGATTGTGATATTTGCTGTAATTGGTATTGCGCTGGACCTCGATAAAAAAGCTGTTACCTTTCTTGTTTTAATATTTGGCATAATATCTCAGGCTTTTATCGCTGTAATTGGAGTGATTAGTCTAATCCCGGTTATCGGTCCCATATTGGCAAAAGTACTGGCACTACCTTTTTTCTGGATTTTAAATTCGATCGGTTATTTTCTATCGATTATAGCCATCAGAAGGGGATATTCAAAGACAGTTCTGGATTATCGTATTCTCACTATTGTCTTTTTAATTGGCGTAGCAGTTGGATTTATCGTTGGAAGGTTGATTTGACCCAATCCAATTGCCCCAATCGGGGCGAATTTAGATCAATGATTACACAAATTATCTAACCATTCGATGACAGAATACCAAAGGACTACGAGCTATCTATTTAAACTCGAACGTTTTGGGATTAAGCTGGGTTTAGATAACATTAACTCATTATTAGATTTTCTCGATCACCCCCATAGAAAATGGCAAAGTATTCATATCGCAGGTACGAACGGAAAAGGTTCAACAGCTGCTATGCTTGAATCTGTTTTCATCGATGCTGGTTTAAAAGTAGGTCTTTACACTTCTCCACATTTAGTTGATTTTACGGAAAGAATCCGGATAAATCGAATCCCCATAACAAAAAAGGATGTGATCGAATTTACCAATAGAATGAAGCCTGTAATTGAATCTATTGCACCTTCCTTTTTTGAGGTGGCCACCGCTATGGCCTTTTGGTATTTTGATAAGGAAAATGTTGATTTGGCTATTGTAGAGGTCGGAATGGGAGGTCGATTAGATTCAACCAATGTGATTTATCCTGTCGCGACAATCATTAATTCAATTGGATATGATCATCAATATTATTTAGGAAGAACGATTAGGGAAATTGCAAGGGAGAAGGCAGGGATTTTAAAAAAAAATGTACCCTGCTTTACGAATAATTCCGATACTGAAATTCTCGAGGAATTAGAAAAAAGATGTGTCGAACTTAGATCGCGTTTATACAATGTAAGGGAAAACTGCGTTTACAAAATTAATAAATCAGATTTAGAGTATACGTCTTTTGATCTTTCTTTTCAAGGTGAACGGTTTGCCGGGCTTCGCTTAAATCTATTAGGTGATTATCAGGTTTCGAATGCAGCATTGGCAATTGTAACCTTACTGTATTTATCTGAAGAGTATAAAATAAATGAACAAAATATTAGACGGGGATTAGCTCAGGTTGCTTGGAAGGGGAGAATTGATTATATTTGTAGGGAACCAAATATTATTATCGACGTATCTCATAACACTTCCGGAATTGAGGAAACCTTAACATTTCTTAAAAGATTTTTCCCAAAATATAGAACAGTTATAATTACATTTTTACAAGAAGATAAAGATTTTAAAGAAATTGGCGAATTATTAGCTTATCACGCTCAGGAAATTTATATAATAGACCTTCATCACGGTAAACCGGTAAATCCAGAAATTTTTCAAAACACGATTCAGAACTTGAATGAATGTACGAAGATTTTAACTTCTTTTAATAGTGTCTTAAAACTAATTAAAAAAGATAATGATTTAAATAAATTGTGGTTAATAATAGGATCGCATTATTTAGCAGGAGAAGCGTATAAAAAACTTCAATGTTCTTGATTGTATTAAAATTATAGTTTAAATTTCAAAGGTTCGCTTTTCCTTTTTCACTCCTAGGTCTCCAACCAACGATGGATTCCAAATGAGTCTTTTCTAAGTTTGTCACGAAAACAAATCAATTTGTATAATACAAGAGGTACCTTAAATATGTTAGATTTAGATTCGCTAAAAACCTTAAAAATAGCTGAACTGAATCAAATTGCCCAGGAATTGAATATTCAGGGGACATCTGGTTTAAAAAAGCAGGAACTTATTTTTAAGATTCTGGAGGAGCAGACTGCTCAAGAAGGTTTAATTTTTTCAAAGGGAGTTCTGGAAGTTCTTCCTGATGGATATGGATTTCTGAGGTCACCGAAATTTAATTATTTGCCCGGACCTGATGATATATATGTTTCTCCTTCCCAAATAAAAAGATTTGATCTCCGAACAGGTGATACAATTTCCGGCCAGATTCGCCCGCCTAAAGATAATGAACGATTTTTTGCTTTGTTACGGGTTGAGGCCGTCAATTTTGAGAGTCCGGAGAAGAAACGCCAAAATGTTCTTTTTGATAATCTTACTCCATTTTATCCGGTGGAGCGCATAAATCTGGAAACAGCTTCCAAAGAATATACCATGCGGGTTATGGATTTATTAACACCCATAGGTAAGGGACAACGTGGTCTTATAGTTTCACCTCCCAGAGCTGGTAAAACAGTTATTCTTCAAAAAATCGCAAATTCCATTACAACCAATCAACCGGAAATTGTACTTATTGTCCTACTGATCGACGAACGTCCGGAAGAGGTAACGGATATGGAACGTAGCGTAAAAGCTGAAGTTGTTTCCTCAACTTTTGATGAACCGGCGGAGCGTCATGTTCAGGTAGCGGACATGGTATTGGAAAAAGCCAAACGCCTGGTAGAATATAAAAAGGATGTGGTAATCCTTTTGGATAGTATTACACGATTGGCTAGAGCACATAATACCGTAGTGCCCCATAGTGGTAAAATTCTATCAGGTGGTGTCGATTCAAACGCCTTACATCGCCCGAAAAGATTTTTCGGTGCCGCCAGGAATATTGAAGAGGGCGGGAGTTTAACAATAATTGCGACCGCATTGGTAGAAACCGGTTCACGAATGGATGAGGTCATTTTTGAAGAATTTAAAGGCACCGGAAACATGGAAATTGTCCTCGATAGAAGATTGGCAGATCGCAGAATTTTTCCAGCAATAGATATAAACCGCTCCGGAACCAGAAAAGAGGAGCTTCTCCTGAGTAAAAAGGAACTTTCAAGAGTTTGGATTTTGAGAAAATTTTTGAACGAAATGAATCCAATTGAGGCAATGGAGTTTCTGCAGGATAAAATGCGGGGCTCAAAAAATAACGATGAATTTTTGGATAATATGAGTTCCTGATTTCTTAATTGAACTTTAAATCGTATGTGTTGTTTACACGAAGGAATTTATCATAGATCTTCGAGTTCCCCGTGAAAGTTTGTAGCAACTTGATTTGTGTTTTGCATTTATTTATATTTGTAAGATTTTTTAGGATTTGGAGGTAACATGAAAAAAGAAATTCATCCTGAATATAAATTAGGAACAGTAACCTGTGCCTGTGGAAATTCATTCCAGACTCGCTCCACAGTTGGGGATTTACGCGTGGAGATCTGTTCAGAGTGCCACCCATTTTTTACTGGAAAACAAAAATTGGTAGATTCTGCTGGTAGAGTAGAGAAATTTTTAAGAAAATACGGCGATCGCCGTTAGCTTTTAAATGTTTACATGTCGCGGAACGGAATACTCTACTCAATGAGTATTCCGTTTTTCGTTTCTATATGTAAATTTTTTGAAATTTAGGAATAATTCCGATATATAAAGCATATAAGATAACTAAAAAAAGATATACAAAGAAGGATTTTATGAGTCATCATATGGGGAATTGGGGATGAACGAAAAAGTAAATTATAGTGAAGAGCCGGCGGAAAAAATAATGCCAATAGGTGGACAGGCTGTCATTGAAGGGGTAATGATGCGTTCCCCTGAAAGATTGGCTACAGCAGTAAGACGAGCTAATGGCGAAGTCATCCTCAAAATTCAAGAATTTCAATCGTTGATTCAAAAAAAGAAGTGGCTCAATATTCCCATCCTACGAGGGGCAATCACATTAATTGAAGTGATGATTCTGGGTATAAAACATTTGAATTTTTCTGCAGATGTTGCTATGAAAGACTCTGAAATGGAAGAGAAAAAGGGTTCAAAGAAGCGGAAAAAAAGAAAAAAGAAAAAAGATGGATTGAGTACAGCATCAGCTGTTTTTTCGTTCACTATCGCCCTGCTTGTAGGGTTGGCACTCTTTTTTGCGTTGCCGTTATTTGTGGCCACCGGATTATTTCAGATTGAAAAAGATGCCTTTATGTTTAATATGGTAGCCGGTTTAATCCGGATTGCCATCTTTTTGGGTTATATTTATCTAATATCATTAATGAAGGATGTAAAGCGTCTTTTTCGATATCATGGAGCTGAACACAAGACTATTTTTGCATTTGAATCCAATATGACCTTAGATGTTGAGAATGCCAGGGTTCAAGGTAGATTACATCCGCGTTGCGGGACGAGCTTTTTGGTGATGGTGATGTTGGTGTCGGTATTGTTTTTTGGCGTTCTTGATTCAATGATTATATTCTTCAGAGGAGAAATAAACTTAATCATTAGATTATTAACACATCTACCCTTTGTTCCGCTAGTCGCCGGGTTTTCGTATGAGGCGATAAAGGCTTCTGCGAAAAATCCGGACCATCCTCTCGTAAAGATATTAATTGCACCGGGATTGGCACTTCAGAAAATTACGACCCAGGAGCCGGACGATTCCATGCTTGAAATAGCTATCATTGCTTTGAAAGCAGCCCGGGGAGAAGAATATGAACACTTGTTGCCCGAACCTCAAGCAGAAAAAGTAACCTCACCATCCGCGGCTTAGACAGGCAGCTATCTTAATAAAATTTATGTAGGTTCTATCGATTTGATGGTGAATATAGCGATAAATTGCATTAGAAATATTTAAGGTATTAGGACATATGTTAGAGAAATTAAAAGAAATCGAAGCAAAGTTTAACAAAATTTCCAGTCAGATGGGCGAACCTGAAATCGCATCTGATCATGAGAAGTATTCTAAATTAGCGCGAGAGTATTCGGATCTAGAAGATATAATGAAAGTCACAAAACAATACAGAAAGGTACTTTCTCAGATTGAGGAATCAAAATCAATACTCAATGATTCGGATGATGATGAACTCAGGGAATTAGCCAGGGAAGAATTGGTGTTGTTAAAGGATGAAGAGAATAGACTAACAGATAAGCTGCATGATTTACTGACTCCTCCTGACCCAAACGATTCAAAAAATGCTATTGTTGAAATAAGAGCCGGTACTGGTGGAGATGAGGCAGCAATATTCGCTGGTGATTTGTATCGGATGTACAATAAATATTGCGAAAATAATTCCTGGAAAATTGAATTAATGGGTGTAAATATTTCTGAACGGGGTGGGTATAAAGAAATTATTTTTATGGTGAATGGAAAGAATGCATTTGGTACATTGAAATTTGAGAGTGGTGTCCACCGGGTGCAGCGTGTACCGGATACCGAAACTCAGGGCCGCGTTCATACTTCAGCTGCTTCGGTGGTGGTTTTACCTGAGGTAGATGATGTAGAAGTTGATTTGGATCCCAATGATATACGAATCGATGTATTTAGAGCTTCTGGACATGGGGGACAGCATGTAAATACGACTGATTCCGCAGTTCGAATTGTGCATGTGCCAACTGGAATTACCGCTTCTTGTCAGGATGAAAAATCTCAGTTGAAAAATAAAGCTAAAGCGCTTAAAGTATTGAAAGCCCGGCTCTATGATTTGGAAATCCGCAAACGCCAGGAAGAATTAACGTCCAAGCGGCGGAGTATGATTCGTACAGGTGATAGAAGTGAGAAGATCCGGACTTACAACTTTCCTCAAGGACGTGTTACCGACCATCGCATAAACCTGACCCTTTATCGGTTGGATGAAATTATGCAGGGCAATTTGGATATGCTGATCGACGAGATTCAAATAGCAGAACAGGCCGAAAGGCTAAAAGAACCGGAAATGAGCCAGATAAATGGCTGAAATATGGACAGTTGAAAAAATACTGACCTGGACAGCGCAACATTTTGCTTCAAAAAGAATCCCTGATCCCCGCCTGAGTGCAGAATTACTTCTCTCCCGGGTATTAAAATCCTCCAGGGTTGACCTATATATTCAGTTTGAAAGAATATTGACAGAAAACGAACGAGAGCAATATAGGGAATTTGTAAAACGGCGTCTGTCAAGAGAACCGGTACAATACATTTTGGCAAAAACTGAATTTATGGGTTTTCCTTTCCAGATATCTCCAGCGGTCTTTATACCCAGACCCGAGACTGAATTGCTGGTTGATTCAATAGTGGAAACCATGGCAAAATTTCACAGAGAAAATTCAAAAATACTCGATATCGGTACCGGAAGTGGTTGTATTGCAATCAGTCTTGCGAAATTGCTGCCCAGGTCTGAGATATATGTTGTAGAAAAAAGCATTCCTGCTATCGAGCTTGCCAGACAGAATGCGGAATTAAATCAAATTGATCTGCAATTTTTTGAAGGTGATATCTTTAAAATCTATCAAAAACTGCCCAGACCATTTGATGTTGTTGTTTGTAATCCGCCATATATCGGATTGACTGAGAAAGAGTCATTAGCTCCGGAAGTTGATTTATATGAACCCAAGGAGGCTCTTTATAGCGGTGAATCGGGATTTGAATTCTATGAGGGATTGAAAGGATTCATATTTGATCTAATAAATCCTTCAGGAAAAATTTTCCTTGAGATAGGATATAATCAAGCTGAAAAGGTTCGTTTCATTCTTGCAAAGGAAGGATTTAAACTAGAATTTAGAAAGGATTATAATCAAATTGAAAGAATTTTAACAATTGAAAGGTGCAATTAAACTTTGAACACGAAAGAAAAAGGAAAAATAAAAACAAAATTTTTGGAAGATATTTCCAAATTTCTAAAAAGAGGAACGAACAGATCATTTTCTCGCAAAGAAATTTCACATGCCCTAAGTGTGAGAAAATCCGACTACCATTTATTCAAGGAAGCATTAAACGAGCTGTCTAAATCCAAAAAGATAATTCGTATTAAGGGAGGTAAATATGTTGTCGGTGCGTCACTAAGGATAACACAAGGAATCATTCAGATTACCCGAAAAGGCTTTGCATTTGTGACTGATGAGAGAACTGGCGAGGATATTTTTGTATCGCAGCAGAATCTAAATACAGCTCTTGATGGAGATATGGTCGAAATACAGTTATTTGCGGTTTCCCGTGGTAAAAGTAAGGAAGGACAGGTTTCCAGAATCATCTCCCGAGCTAATATTGAATTTGTCGGAACATACCATAAGAGTGAATATTATGGATTTGTGGTGCCGGATAATCCAAAAATTTACAGGGACTTCCTGGTTACAGATAGCAATGCCATGAATGCCAAAGAAGGTCAAAAAGTAGTTGTGGAATTAAGAAAATGGGAGGCATTACAACTTAATCCTGAAGGCAGGATAATAGAAATTATAGGCTTTCCGGATGAACCGGGAGTTGATATTTCATCGGTGGTAAAAGGATTTGGATTGCCACTCAAGTTTAGCTCCAAAGTTGAAAATGAAGCATCGAAAATTCGCATGATACTTTCTCACGAGGAGATCGACAAACGCCTCGATTTAAGAGAAAAAATTGTTTTTACGATTGACCCGGAGAAAGCCAAGGATTTTGATGATGCCGTTTCTCTTGATCTCCTCGAAAGTGGGAATTATCAACTGGGCGTACATATTGCGGATGTCAGCCATTTTGTGCCTAAAAATTCGCTTGTTGATAAAGAAGCAATGGAGCGGGGTACCAGTATTTATCTGGTGGATAGAGTTATTCCCATGCTTCCCGAACATCTGTCGAATGAGTTGTGTAGTTTGCAGCCCTTTCAGGATCGATTAACCTTTAGCTGTATGATGGAGATTAATCCTGAGGGCGAGGTGAAGCGCTATGAAATAAAAAAATCGATCATAAACAGCAAGCGGCGATATAACTACGCCGAGGTACAAGCGATTATTGACAATGCAAACTCAAATGACCTCAATTCAGAAATCATAAACAAAATGCACCATCTCAGTCGGATTCTGAGACGGAATCGATTTCAGCAGGGCAGTATTGATTTTGATACTCCAGAAGTTAAATTCAAATTGAACGAACACGGTTTTCCAACTAAGATTATTCCTGTTCAGCGTTTACAAAGCATGGAAATGATTGAAGAATTTATGCTGCTTGCCAATAAAACAGTCACCAAGCATATTATAAAAATGCACAGTAAGGGTAGAGCTTATCCTTTCATTTACCGGGTGCATGAAAAACCAGATTCGGAGAAGCTTCAAAAATTCCAGACAGTTTTGAACGCCTTGGGTTATCAAATAAAAATGACAAAGACGGTTACACCCGGTGCCTTCCAGAGTGTGATGGATCAGATCAAGGGCAGCAAAGACGAGATACTGGTGAAAGAGGTGGCTTTAAGAACGATGATGAAGGCATCGTATTCTCCAAAGAACATAGGACATTTTGGGTTGGCGTTTGGCGATTATACTCATTTCACCTCACCAATCAGGCGATACCCGGATCTTATCGTACATAGACTTCTCAAGGAGTATGAAAGTCCAATTAATCATAAGAGACAAAAGGATCTAAAAAAAGTATTGAAAAAGATTTGTGATTTGGCTTCACAGAGAGAACGAACCGCATTAGACGCTGAGAGACAAAGTATTAAGGTGAAGCAGGTTGAATGGATATCTCAGCATCTTGGTGATGAATTTGAAGGAATCATTTCCGGCGTTGCTTCTTTTGGTATTTTTGTTGAGACGATTCCCTATCTCATCGAAGGAATGGTTTCCGTTACAGATTTGATGGATGATTACTATATTTATGAAGAGAAAACCTATTCTATGATTGGGAGAGATTCCGGTCAAACATTTCGATTGGGAGATTCGGTAAGGGTGAAAGTCATAAAAGTGGATCGAGAACAAAACAGAGTGGATTTTATTCTCGTTAAAGATGAAAATCAATTGGAAGAAAATTTTGCCGATGAAACACGCTTTCAATCAGGGACGGAATAAAAAAAAGTCCCTATTTTATATAGAATATTACGTATTTCCGCTACAATTTCTTATCCCTTTATTTTACAGTTTTATTTCATTCTTTCCTCTTTGAACACTATTCTCGTAACGATATAATTGATTTTGATTCTTGCCCTTTCTGATATCATCCAATTGTAAAAAATTGTAATACCTTCTCTAATAAACAACTTTCCTGAAATTAATTGAGTATAAATTTGGTATTACTTTTTATCTTGATTAAAACTTCATATTTTATATGATGTTAGAGCAGATAGAATGGTGATAGTTGAAAGATAATACTCCAAGTAAGTTTTTTTTACTCCTATTTCTTTTTTCGGTGTTTTGGATAGAATTTGCCCTCCCCCAGGAAGCAACCATACCTGCTAAAACAGATTCTAGCGTCAAACCGTCCCGTTCAAGCAGTGGCTTAGAAGGCCCTGTAAAGTATACTGCAGATAAGATCTATTTTTCCACTGATGAAGAAAAAACCTATCTGGAGGGTAATGTCAAAATTGACTACCAAAATATTTCCTTAACGGCCGGTAAAGTTTCAATAAATTGGAATAAATATTATATGAGAGCGGAAGGCATTGTAGACTCAACCGACTCTCTGGGGAATCCTGTCTATAAAAATTTACCGGTATTGACAGAAAAGGGAACAGAGCCAATCGAGGGGTTCAGTCTGGAATATAACTTCAAAACACAACGTGGTAAGGTTTTTGAGGGAAAGACCAACATGGAGCCGGGGTATTACAAAGGTAAAGAAGCAGAAAAGGTTGGCAAGGAAACATTATTTATCAAGGATGGGTATTTTACCACTTGTGAAAACGAAAATCATCCTCATTACTTTTTCCGCAGCTCTCAGATGAGAATAAGAGCGCGAAAGTTTGCGGTGGCAAAACCGATCATCTTATATATAGCAGATATACCGGTAATGGCAATACCGTTTGGACTTTTCCCGCTGGCAAAAGGTCGGCGGTCGGGTATTATCATACCCACGTTTGGCCAGAATAGTTATGGAGGGAGGTATTTGGAGCGGTTTGGATTTTACTGGGCTCCCGCGCAATATTGGGATGCCACATTATTGATGAATTTTTATGAAAAAACAGGTCTTCTCTACAGTGGTGAGGTGCGATATAAGCTTCGATATAAACTCAGCGGCAACCTGGCTGGCTCGTATACTCCGAAAGACGTAAGGACAGGGGAAAAACGGGAGCGATGGGGATTGCGAGTTAAACACCAACAAACCATCAATCAGACAACCACACTGGATGTTTCCGGTGCATTTCAGAGCGACAAAGATTTTCGGAAAGATTACTACTCGGATTTGGATGTACGGCTAAATCAGAATCTTTCTGCCAGTGCGTTATTGAGAAAAACATGGACGAAATCACGAAATTCAATGTCCGTCAGCGTGCGACGAAATGAGAATTTGCAGACTGGACAGATTGACTATGAACTCCCGAATGTTTCTTACACGCAACCAACGAAAAGTCTGTTTGGATTTTTGAACGGTGTGAGTGGTCAGGACACCTGGCAAAATAGCATCAAATATAGTTATAATACTCAATTGTTAAGAAAAGGCTCAAGAACACCACAAAGTGATACAACCTTTATCGAAACTGATAAAGCCGCCTGGCGGCATAATTTTTCTTTTACCTCTGCGCAGAAAGTATTCAAATATATAAATGTATCACCAAGTCTGAATTTTCAGGCTCTGTTTGTACCTGAATATTTAAATTACAGTTTTGTTGATTCATTAAACTCGCCGGTTCCGGATACTGTAAAAGAGGTGCGGGGAAGATATACATTCGATCTGGGAGTTTCTGCACGAACCACCTTTTATGGGATCTGGAATATTCCCTTTTCTCCTTTAAAGGTAGTGCGGCACAAAATGGACCCCTCGGTGGGAATTTCCTTTGAACCGGATTTTTCTGATCCTTTTTATGGTTATTACCAAACGTTTACTGATAGCTCCGAAAATAAAATATTAGGAGATCGATTTGCTGGAAACCTTTTTGGTAATACCCCAAGAGATGGTGCAGCAAACATGAAATTTGGGCTGGCAAACACCTTTCAAGGTAAAATATTAAAAAAGGAGGAAGAAAAGAAAATAGATCTCTTCAGAGTTTCCACCAACACCTCGTATAATTTTAAAAGGGATAGTGTCAATTGGAGTCGATTAGGCACCAACCTATCTGCAAAGCCTCACCGTAATTTTGATTTTACCATGGTTGCAACTCACTCACTTTACAGGAAATCCAGCACTGGTGGAGACAAAAACGAGTTTATTTGGGAAAACTCCGGATTTAAGCTACCCCGCTTGACAAATTGGGAAGCCCGCCTGAATGGACGAATCAACCTGAAACCGCCTCGGGAGAAAGCGGAAACGGAAGAAGATTCCGTTGAAAGCATCGTTCCGGAAAATTTGTTATATCAAGAAGGGATTGAACAGGATATAACTCTGAATCGACAGAAGGAGTTGTTGAAGGATCTGAAGACATCCTGGAACATCAATTTCAATTTTACATATAGTTATTCCTGGAACGAAATTTCGCGGAGTAATGAGCGGTTTGACGTAACTGTGGATGCCAAAGTACAACCGACAAAAAATTGGAGAATCCAATATTACGCATCGATTGATGCCATCAAAAAAAATCTTAATTATCAACGTATCAATATTTACCGGGACTTGCATTGCTGGGAGATGCTGTTTGAGTGGGCACCAAATCCGGGATTCAGCTACTATCGATTTGAAATCAGAATTAAAGAACCCATTTTACGCGATTTACGATTGACAAAAACAGCTGATACCGGAGTGGTATTCTGATTTGAGTTCGATAATAGACTATTCTCTAAGAAATACAGGGATAATAATATAGTTCAAAGATTCTCTAGTTGAAAATGGATGGATGTTCGGCAAGATTATGAAAGAAAAAAATTCGAATAATTTGCTTATTATTTTTATGAAAGCACCTGTCAATGGAACGTTCAAAACAAGGTTGCAGCCTCAGCTTTCTCAGAAGATTATCAGAAAATTATACAAAGCGATGGGAACGGATTTAATAAGAAATTTAGGACATTCCCCCAACTTTGATCTGCATATCTATTATTGGCCCGAAAAAAAACTTCTGGAAATGAAAAAATGGTTAGGAACAAATGTCCGGTACGTTCCGCAAAAGGGACTGGATTTAGGGGAAAGATTATTAGATGCCTTTGCCGCATCTTTTTCATTTGGATATCAACATGTGTGTGTTATCGGCAGCGATTTGCCAACTTTAGCAGAAGGATTAGTTCGGGAATCTTTTGAACATCTGAAATCATTTGATATGGTAATAGGCCCAAGCAAGGATGGTGGTTATTATTTGGTTGCACTCAAAGAACTGCATTCAATTCTCTTTGAGAGTATAAGTTGGAGTACAGATAAAGTTCTTTTGCAAACCCTCAATAATGCTTCAAAGATAGGGTTGTCTGTTAAGAGAATGAAAACAGAGAATGATATTGATTCCTTTGAAGATTTAAAGAGGCTTTATCGACAAGTCCAAAAAAAAATTGACTTTAGAATACCCCTCACAAAAGAGGTACTAAGTCACATTTTTGTGCGCTCAGGAAATAAATAAATTATTGCGAATGTATTCAGAAATAATTACTTTCACGTCATTTTTAGATGGGACTTAATATTAAAGATTGATTAAATGAATGATCAAAGAGGATTCTTAAATATGCAAAAATATATTTCTCTACTGCTTGTATTAATCGTTGCCACTGCATACGCACAGATCCCGACCGATAAAAAGGTTGGTTTAGGAGTCATTTTCGGAGAACCGACCGGAATCAGTTTTAAATATTGGCTGCAGTCAACAACAGCTGTCGATGCCGCAGCGGCTTGGTCTTTTGAGGGAGAAAATGCATTACACCTACATGCTAATTTTCTTTATCACTATCCGGGTGTTTTAAATGTTTCCAAAGGCACGGCATTGCTTTTTGCGGGGGTAGGTGGAAGATTAAAATTTCAAAACAAAAGTAAAGCCAGCGTTCGCTTTCCCTTGGGGGCAGAATATATTCTGGAAAACGGTCCATTTGAATTTTTTCTGGAATTTGTTCCTCTCCTTGATCTTGCTCCAAGCACCAAATTTGATTTGAATGGTGGAATCGGATTTCGTTTTTATTTCAAATAACTTTATTGAAAATTTTTGAAATCCGTACTAGAATATGTTTGTAATTGTCCAAAAATTATTTAATTTCTATGGTAATCATCGGTGGACCAAATTTTCTCGATCGAAGAATTCATGTCGTTTTAATCAAACCGGTTTAATAACAGATAGACGGAGATCAGCTTTAAGTTAGGTTTCAAAGCATCATTAGTTGTTACAGTTTTTACTATGTAAATTTTCTCCTGATTTTGTACCTGCTCGACAAATGTACTTGAACTACCATATGAACAAAAATCAATTACCCCGTATTTATTAAATCTAACTAAATCCACTTTATAATTTTGGAGGAAATGGTATGAAACAATTAACTATTGTCGCATTGGTCTGTTTTTCGATTCTGCTATTTTTCCCTGTTCAGGGTCAGGAAATGGAGGAAACCCAGGAAGAAATGCCTTCGATGTCACCGCCCGAGCCACTTTCGGGAGAATTCAATAACTGGATGATCGGTGAATGGGAAGGTTACAGTGAATCTGCCTGGGGAAAAACTCAGGACGTAATGAAATGTGAGTGGGCACTGGACAAACAGTTTATACTATTAACCTACACCGGAAAAACTGTTGAAATGAGCAAGGAAGCCATGCAGGAAATGGGCGAAAGCATGGGAATGTCTGATGAGGATATGGAAAAAATGATGGAAATGCCCTATAAAGGAATGGGGGTTATTTCGGAAAATCCTCAAACAGGTGAAATGTTTGGCTACTGGTTTGATAACTGGCGGGGAGATTCGAAGGGTACCGGAAAACAGGAAATGGGTAAGCAAACCATGACCTGGACAGGGGCGATGGGAACCGAAGTTCGAACTGTTGAAATGGTGAATAAAGACAAAATGATTATTACCTTTAAATCTACCGGTCCAATGGGAGAGTTTGAAGGAAAATCCGAGTATTCCCGTAAAAAAGTAACTATGTAGGCGAAAGTAATCGTTTTGAAAGAGACTTACGCATAATTCGAATAAAAAGGCAGGAAATTAACCACCTGCCTTTTCTTGTTTGGGCAAAAACATATCCATCGGTCTGCCCTAATGTTTTGGTAATGCTTTTCAATCCGAGATTTATTAATTGTGGAAGGATTAACAAAGGGAACCTGGAAGTTCTCATTACTCAACAAAATTTTTCAATTTTTTTAAGTTTTCTTCCCAATAGTGTTTTATGGTTTTCGCAGCGTTTGCATCAGAAAGTTTACTGTGCTGAACGGTAACTTGGATTTTGTTACTGCCTTTCGGGTAAAAATTAACTTCGACGCTAGTTTTGCCATTTATCCAAATTATCGGCATCGATTTTACAGGAGTGGATTTTCTAATTTTAACTTGGGAATTGGTTAACCATTTTCCTCTTTTGCTTTTATTTTCCCATGCTTCATAAATATCGGCCACTTTCGCACTTATTGTTTTGGTACAGCTAATTTTATATCCTTGCGGTTTCTCATGTCTATTTCGTAAACCGCGTGTCTGCTCATAGGTAACGGTTATCATTTGTTCCCACCAGGGTCCCACATCAAAATTATGGGACAGAAAATCTACAATTTCTTCGTGATTCATTTTTGTGGCATCTGCCGAGTCCAAAATATTGAACCATTCCTGCCAATTTTTGCTTGTTTTGGTTCGAACGGCCTTATCTCCAATTCTCAAATTTTATTGAGCATTGCTGACCATAAGAATTAACCTCTGAAATAAAATTGATATCACACAAAAGGGTTAATTAATAGGAAGTATAATTTTAACCGTTGTGCCTTTCCCAATCTCACTTTCCACCATCATGTCGCCCTTGTGTTTTTGGACAATATTATACGTGGTGGACAACCCGGAAGACATTTTTATTCTTTCCCCACCGGCTGAAAAGCTAAAATTAAATATGTTTTTCAACTTTTCTTTTGGTATCCCCCTCCCGGTATCGGAAAATTTTATAACAATATTTCCGTTTTCTCTCTCTGTTTGAATATCAATAATTCCTCTCTTTTCAATGGCTTGAGAAGCGTTTCTTAATAAATTCATAAATGCCTGATTAAGTTGTCCGGGATAGCATCCGATTTTGGGCAGACTGCCATAGGATTTGGCAACTTGTACCCGGCCACGCAATTCATTTTCAAGTAAAGTTAATGAGCTGTCAATTCCTTCGTGAATATCCGCTTTTTGATAATCGGATTCATCCAGGCGGGCAAAATTCTTTAAACTTTTTACAATCGTCGCAACTCGCTCCCCGGCTATCAGGGTAATATTGATGTTGTCTTTTAGAATCTTAAAAGTCTTAGGAAGGTTTGGATTGTTTCTTATCTCTTCGAGTGATCCACTTTTTTCCAATACAATTTCAATCTTTTCTACGCAACGGTGTGATACATCTGTGGAACTTTTGACGGTACCGATGGGGTTGTTTATTTCGTGTGCCACTCCTGCAACTAAATTACCAAGCCCCGCCATTTTTTCTCTCATTACCAGTTGCTCTTGAGAGGCCCTCAATTGTTCCATCGCTCTAACAAGATCCCAATTTTTTTGTGCCAACTGAGAATTGGTTAGTTTCAATTCTTCAGCCTGTTTCCTTAATTTTGCTGCCTGTTCTTCGGTTTTTTTTCGCGCAGCAGAAAGCGCTTTAGTCATTTCATTAAATGAAACGGATAAACTTCCAATCTCATCCTTGCTTAGAATATCCAGTTCTACTTCCAAATCTCCTTCTGTCACTTTTCCGGCTGCCTGCTCAAGATTACGAATGGGTATGGTAATATATCGTACCAATGCACCAGCCAATACAATGGAGATAGCAATGGTAACAACCAGAATAATGATTGAGAATGTACGGGTTTTGAAAAATTTATTTTCCGCTAAATTCGCTGCATTCAACGCATTATTTTGAGTCACACTTACTAATGCTTCGAGATTATCACCCATTTCATTAAATACCTGCCGCGCTTCTTGATTCAATAATTTGACAGCTTCATCTCTTTTATTTTCATTTAATAGTGCGAAGAATGCAAAACTGAGCTCTTGGTATCCATCCCAATTGGAATCAAATTCTGAAAAAATTTGACGTTCCTCATCGGAGTATAAATTCTTTTCGACCGATTTTGTTTTAAGTGCCTCATAAGTGTCCAGGTTTTCATTAATTTTGTCTATTAGATTAATCAGGATCTCTTCTTCTTTTTGTATAATCTCCTCATCAGTGGCTAATGCAAGTTGAAGTTGGTTGAGACGTAATTTCGTCGTGTTGATGTTGATATCCGCCACTGCATTTCCTCTTGGCAGCCAGTTAGTGGAAACCTCATCAATACCTGATTTAATATCCTTCATATTCCTTACGGTAAAAATATTAGCACTGGCCATTATCACCAATACAATACCGAAACCGATTAATTGTTTTGTCCCCAACTTTAAATTTCTAAATTTCATTTTATACCTTCACTTTTAAGGAAAATAAATTTCCACTCCAAATGAAACATCGAATTGTCATTATTGTTACATGCAAAAATATTATGAGATGAGTGCAAATATGCAACTGTTTTGGAATAATATGAAGATTATTCTCTGAAAATAAATGAACCTTTATGGTATTAATTAATGGCCGGCTAAAGGAATTGAATTGGAATGATTTGAATATGGGAATAAGGTTGTCCTAAGTGATCAATAGTCATTGATTATTAGATTCCGGAATTGTTACGAGGATCTTTACCTCTTCATCGACCATTGCTGAACTAATATACCCGATAGCCCCGCTAGTCTTTTTTATTTTTTCCAGCATAAGCGATTCTGATTCTATTGCTGGTGGCGGATCGTCCCCGGATGAGAGTAATTTTTTCATCCAAATAGATTTCATTCTTGATGTGGATTTTCCCAAATAATTATAAAATGTATCCTTCACCTCTCCCTTTGGTTTTAAATCAAATACTACTATATTGCGGCCACTATCCCATAACCCAATCTCTAAAGTATACATATCTATTAGTTCAGATTTTGTTATTGTATCCGCTGGAACATCCTTGTTAGCAATCACGGCGACTTGGCCAAAAGAACAGAGTGACCAAAAAATAAAGTAAGAAACTATCGGAATTAAAATTTTCATATATTTTTCCTTTTAGGTAAAAATTTAAAAGAAAACCGAGACAGCAATTGCAAAAACGTCAAATTTGCTGTTGGTTGAAGCGACCTCATCTACAACTGGGGTAAGGGGAAAATCATCATTTAATATAACTTTAGCATACTGACCTTTGAAAACAATTCTATCGTTTAAATGATAAGCGATTCCAAATGTGGGCAATTTTAGATCCTGAACGCTTGTATTTATAATAACGGATGGTATATCTGTGAGAAAAAAGGGAAACTTGGCCTCTAGATATTGGTAGCTGGCATATAGAAGTAAATGATCGGTTATGTTGATCCCTCCCGTACCATAAATAAAATAACCGCTAAAGTCTATATCAGGATCATTGTCCTTGTGATCAAGTTTTATGTACTCCCCTTCAAATGAGAATTTCTGAATTCTAAAGGAAAGATCAGCTCCTAAACGTATTCTGGACGCCTCATCAAAGTTTATCAGATAAACAGGATTCCCATCTATTATAAATTTTTCCTCTTGATTAACTCTGTCATGGGTTGCGGAAATTCCAATTTTCAGGTCTTTATAGCGAATCCCAAGCCGGCCCCCAATAAGAAATGTCGCAGTGGTATCAACACCGGATTGACCTTCTTCCTGACCCCTGGATATATTTGGGCTATTGCCTAAATAAACAGCATAATCATATTTTAGATTATATTTTGCAGGTATAGAACCAGATACCTGGATCCAGGCTCTATTGGGTACGACTATCTCAACTGGATCGAAGAACTCACTAAAGGAACTCTCATAGACTATTGGTCTTACAATATAAGGAAGTATCGGGGTGCGATTTTTTATTTCGTTGAGGTTATTAAAAATGGGTATCAATAATCCTATCTGCAGTTTGAACTGATCACTGGCTCTGTATCTTACCCAGGCTTCTTCAAGATTGAATGAACCCCAATTTCTTGCTGATGAGAAAGTGTTTAGAATTTCAAAATTGATAAATGCTCTCCAATCCCTGGCCAAATCCTTTCTGAAAAATGTGTTAAGCTGTTGGGTATTAAAAGTGTTATTGGCTGGTTGCGTTTCGGGCTCAAAGATTTCCGGATGACTAGTTTTAAATTTTAGCTCTGTCCATTGTTGGAATGAAGTCTGAAAATAGCCAAATATTTTTAGTGGAGATTCCCCTTTCTGGCTCAATAGGGAAGAAGTACCCCAAAGTAAAAATATTAGAAAAAATCGTAATATCGGCAGTCTCATTTTATTTGGGCTCCTATGATTTAGCATTTTATGAAAGTATATAAAATTGAAGTAATATGTATAAATAAATTAAAAAAGTTGGTTTTTAATGGAAGAAGCAAAAGCATATCTGATATAATTAGAATTGTGAATTTATTTATTTTATTTTTAGTGCCATAAAGGTCACATCATCATCTTGTGCACGGCCATTAGCCCATTTTTCTCCTCCTTTGGCCAAATGTTCAATTATTTTTTGAGGCGGATTGTCTGCTACCTGCCCAAATAATTTTATTGCATTTTCATAACCAAACATTTCATTCTGCTTATTGAATGTTTCAGGCAATCCATCACTCATAAAAAGAACGGTGTCGCCTTCTCTCAAATGGATTTCTTTCTGTTGGTACTGAAAATCTGTAAATCCCCCTAGCGGCATGCCCTTTAGCTCTATTCCTTCTACTCTCCTACAATCTGCCCGATAGACTACTGCACCGGGCATTCCGGCCGAGGTTAATATCAATGTTCCATTTTTATATTTTGCAAGTGTCATTGCCATATAGATGCCCTGAAATCCCATTTCTTTTAAAGCAAGAGATGTTTTATTGAGAATTTTGACGGGATCATTGAGATCCGCAAATGCATTGAATAGACTTTTCGTTGCCGTAACCATTGTACCGGCATGAAGCCCGTGTCCGGTTGCATCCCCAATGGCCATTGTCAAGGTCCCATCATTTTTTACTTTAAAATCATAGTAGTCGCCACCGACTTCGGTAGCTGTTTTCATGTATACGGCTATTTCCAGATCGGGTAATTGTGGTAACTCTTTCGGAAGCATGGAGAGTTGCAGTTTTCTAGCTTCTTCAATTTCGTGGGTCTTTCTTTCGTTTTCTGCTTTTAGGGCTTTCGCCTCTGCTTCAGTGGCTTTTGCTCTAAACTCAATAGTCTCAGCCCGAAGCCTCGCCTCTCTCTGTTGCCTTGTTCGCGCCTCTCGCAACGAATCGATCATTCGATCAAAAGAAGTAGTGAGTTTTCCAATTTCATCTTTGCTCTCGCTTTCCAGTCGAATTTCAAGATTGCCACCGGCGACTTCTTTTACTGCATTTACCAGTTGTTTTAGGGGGATGGTAATGACTCGGACGAGAACGAAGGCGAGTATGATTGATATTAAAATCGTAAGGCTTAATAGAACGATGATGATATTTCGAGTATTGTTATAGGTGTCTTCGGTTCTTTTGGTGGCATCGAATACATTTTTCTTGTGGATTTTCACAAGGTTTAATAATTTTGAACGGAAATCATTATATACATTTCTTGCGTCTGTATTTAGAAGCTCAACGGCAGCAAGCGTTTTATTGGCCCGGGAGAGTTTGAAGAACTGGAAGCTTAAATCCTGGTAAATTTCCCATTGTCGCTCAAATTCACCATAGAGGGTATTCTCATCTTCTAGTGTAATTGGACTTTCTGCATACTTGGCTTTTAGCTCTGTATAAAGATCTTGACTGGCATTGATATTATCTATCAATTCAATCATAATATTTGAGAGCTCTTGTTTTATTGAATCATTTGCTGTAAAGGCATATTGCAATTGATTACGTCGGAGCTCTGAAGTAAACAGAGTGATTTGTGAAATGGCCATGGCTCTCGGAAGCCAATTTTGAGTTACGTGATCGATCTCAGATTTAATAGCAGACATTTTATGGATGGAAAAGAGAGAATAGCCGGCCATGATCAAAACGATGATTCCAAAGCTTATTGATTGTTTCGTACCAAGTTTCAAATCTCTGAATTTCATAAAACACCTTTTGCACGTTAAAAATATTTTATAAAAGATATTGGAAAAGAACAAAAAAGTCCACTATCCAAAGATTTAAAATTTTTGATTCAGGATCTTCTTTCGCCAACTGATGGATTACCCGAGTAAACCGGATAGAATGTATGCTTATAAAGAAAAAGGATTGAACTGGAAGATTTGCCGGCTTTGCTAAGGAAAGACAATATTATTTTCAGACCCAGATGCAATTTTACTTATATCTTAAATGTTAATCAGAATTTATCTCAATTAAGATTTTCACATCACTCGTAGCGTTGCTGCTACTAATAAAACCAATTGATCCGGTGGTACTGCTTACTTTTTCAAGCATTTCATTTTCTGATGCGAGCGCTTCCGGTGGTTTTCCCTCGCCTGAAAGCATTTGTTTCATCCATATCGATTTCATTCTTGAAGGAGATTTTCCTAAAAAGTTATAGAATTTGTCTTTAATATCACTTTTCGTTTTCAGATCAAAAACGGTTACCGGTTCATTATTATTCCAAACCCATATATCCCGCACATAATAATCTATCAAAGCAGATTTATCGATCTCATCCACTGGAACCGATTTATTTGCAATAACAGCGACTTGCGCTTGCGCTTGAAAAAAGTGGAGTAGAAATACCGTGATGATGATAAAGACTTTCATTTATTCAATTTCCTAAACATAAATACAGCGCTAAAAGAAGACCGAAATGGCGAGAGCGTAGTAATTAAAATTAATATCAAATTCCAAATCTAGCGTTTCCACATTCCCTTTTAGTTTTACCGGAGCAAACTGGGCTTTAAAGGCTAAGCGATCGAATAGCGTATAAGAAAATCCGCATGAAGGAACATGAACATTTTGTCTGCCTGTGAGGAGTTGAATGAGCTGAAAGGAAGTTGGATCTCCCTCTCCCGAAACGGTTAACTCTGTTATATCTTCCTCGGTTTTCATGTAATTAATATAAACCAATGCATCGTCCCCAATACGATATGCCATAGTTGCATAATAAAAGAATTTATTAATACTCACATTAGGGATATCATCATCATATGTTAACTTGATTAATTCTGCCCATAAAGATAATTTCCAAATATGATAAGACAGATCTCCACCGAATCTAATTCTGGGAATTTCACTAAATCGGGATGGCGGTGCATCAATAAAATCCCGCGCACCTTCAAAGAAATTAACATAATCAATCGTTGATGATAATCCGGCTTTAAATTCTCCAATTCGAATACCCACCCGGCCGCCGAGAAGAATAGTATCCGTGGTATCTATTCCGGTCTGCTGACTTTCAAATTGTCTGTTGGGATCCTGCCAGGAAATGTTTGGACTATTCCCCACATAAGCCGCATAGTCCAGTTTGATATTTTTCAAAAGGATGAATCCATAGGCCTGAACAAATGCTGAAGTTGGTGTGTATTCGTCGACTGCAATAAATTCGCTAAAGGAAGTTTCATAAACTAGCGGACGTACAACATAGGGTAAGAGTGGAGTACGGTTTTTAATTTCGTTTAAATGGTTAAAAATGGGAATTTGCAAACCAAGTTTGAGAGTAAATTTTTCATTCAACCGATACCTAATCCAGGCCTCTTCTATATTAAAGGAACCCCATCTCCGTGCGGAAGAAAATGTGTTTAAGAATTGAAAATCAACGAATGCCCGCCAACCCGAGCTGATATCTTTCTGCAAAAATAAATTTAATTGCTGCAAATTGAATGAATTGTAGGCTGATTGACTTTCAATCCAGTGTGTATATCCGGTTTCGTGGAAGAAGGAATTCTGGAAGTAACCAAAAATGGAAAGAGGTTTCTCCCGGGATTGACCTTGAGAAATAGTGATTGTGAGGATTAGTATCAAATGGATCCATATAATCAAGCATTTTCTCATCGATTAGATTCTCCGCATCAGAACGAGATTAAAAAGTTGCGTAAGATTAAACTCATTGGAGATTCATCTTAAGCTAATAATAATTCAATTAATAATGAATGTGGAGTTAAATTCAGTGAAAATATTAAATTGAACCTGATATTTCCATTTTTTCGACCAAAATAGCTATTTAATTTTAATCACCACAAAAGTAATATCATCATTTTGGGGATTTTCATTTCTCCACTCTTCCGCAAAATTCACCAGAGAAGAAATAATTTCATTCGGGCTTTTCTCGGCATTTTTCAAAAAGAGTTGATTGATTTTAGGATAGTCAAGCATTTCCTTTTTGTCGTTAAATAACTCTGCAAATCCATCAGACATGAGTAATATTTTATCTCCAGTATTTAGGGTGGCATTCTTTTGCTGATATTTATATTGAAGTGAGCTTCCCAGCGGGATTCCCTTAATAACTATTTCTTCGATAGATCTTGATTTTTCTCTGAAGATAAGCACTGGCGGCATACCAGCAGAGGACAGTATCATTTTCTGATTTTTTAATCTGATGATGAGCATCGCCATAAACAGGTTGCCCAAATTCATTCGTTGAATCATCTTACTACTATGATTGAGAAAATCTGGGAGATAAAAAGTGTGGCCCATGGTTCTAAATAAACTTTTGGCGAGTGTGACCATAATCCCGGCTTTGGTTCCGTGTCCGGTGGCATCACCAATGGCGATGGTTAACGAACCATCATCTGATTGAATAAAGTCATAATAATCGCCCCCTACTTCGGTGGCGGTTTTCATATAAACAGCAATGTCGAGATCCGGCAATTTGGGGATCGTCTTTGGAAGCATAGAAAGTTGGATTTTCCGGGCTTCCTCCAGCTCCTGGGTTTTGCGTGCAACATCCGCCTCCAATATTCTGCGTTCAATTTCATTTTCCCGGGCTTCCCGCTCTTTTTCCAATAATTGCTGATGGGTTTGAGCAAAATTTTTGGCAAGATCTGTTGATACTGCCAAACTTAAAAAGAAAATGCCATATACATAAACAATTTCATTTCCGAAAATTGGATTGATAATCTCGGTTCCAATGAGAATTTGAAGAAAAATTACCACGATTAAAACGATGAAGCCGATACCGATTAACCACTCCTTTTTTTCCTTTTTGAATAATGGAAAGATTATTATACGGAGCATCTCCAGTGCGACAATGGCGAGGAAAATGTAAAATACAGAGTTAGATCGCCTTTCCGGGAAGAAATATTCTATAATTCCCAATATAATAGGAACAATGACAAAAAAAGTAATTCGTTTAGGTATCTTTTTGTATGATCGCCAATAAATGGTAAGTAAGCCGAAAACTATGGCTGTATTAATTGATAAAAAACCGATAAGGTTGAGATTAATAACTTCCTGAAAGGTATCAGTCAATGGTTGGAAATTAGCATAGGATAGTCCGGCAAATCCTACCATACAGATCGAATAAAATAAATTTTCTCTTCCCTCTCTGTAAAATAGAAAAAGTAGTAAATGAATTAAGGCAAGCGTTAGGGGTACACTCGTAAAAATTAATTGGTATATCGATCTCTGTCTAACACGTGATACGCTTCCGGCAACATAATCATTTAAATCACCAATAAGAGGACCGAATCCCGCAAAACCCCCAAATTGATGAATTTTTTTCCACGAATAGTTGGAGTAACGTACTGCAAGAACTTGATTCCTGGTATCTGAGAAAATGATGTATCTGGGAATGCGCTGAATAAATGTTACTTGATCCTTTTCCGAAGAACCAATTTCTCCAAGCCGGTAAATCAGATTTCCGTTCAGGAAAATTTCCGATGCACCATTTTGTTCGTTGTAAATTGCCAAAGGGACATTCCATAGGCTAGAATCCACAGTCAGATGCAGACGGAACCAGCCTATACCGTTCCAGCCACTTTCTGGTAAATTATTCGGACGCAACCGTGTATCAACGACTTCCCAATCACTATCATCAAAATCCGGATCGGCCCACTGGGGATTGTCGCCGGAATGATATTTCCAATTTTCCAGCAATTCGATGTTGCCGGCTTTGTTTCTCAGACGCTGAAGGGATAACAGGGTTTCTCCCTTGAATGTATCCCGCCAGTTGCTTATTTCAACGGTAAGGATGGTATCTTTTTGGACATCCAAAACAAAATTGGGGAATTCAATACCATTGGAATCCACCGCTTCGGTATCCCAACTTCCCCTGGTAAATTTAAACTCAAGATGGGTTCCGGTTTTGAATTTGAGACTTCTCGACCAGCTTCCATCCGCTTTTCGGTTCAGAGGAAATTCTCTGGGGTACCACATTCCTAATTCGGGTTGATTGCCCGCCACATAGATTGTTGAGTCCCGCGGCAAAAATTCTGGAACAACCCGGAATGTGACGCTTATATCCTCCGAGGACCTTTGCGCGTAACAGGGAATGGTTAATAGTACGATGAATATTAAGAGTGCTTTCATATTACCAAAATCCGCCAGGAGATTCCGAATGGTTGTTTTCACATGCAAAATATAATGAAAAATAATCCATTTTCTATTTCACTAATACCATTTTTCGAACTGCCATATTTTCACCGGCTTTTAAATGATAGATATAAATACCGGATGCCACCTGATGTCCATAATTGTTCCTGCCATTCCAACTCACATTTTTTTGACCGGGGCTTTGGTATTGATCTACCAATTTTATAATCTCCTGGCCCAGCAAATTGTAGACAGTTAAATCAACTTTTGTAGCTTTTGGCAAATCATAAGGGATGGTTGTAACAGGATTAAAAGGATTGGGATAGTTTTGCCATAGCTCAAATTCGGAAGGAATCTCAAGCTTGCCATGAATGGCAAGCGCACTTCCCGGGAAGAAATATTCCAGAGCATTATCCAGATGTGCCCGCCAACTGCCCCAGCTATGCCCTTCGTGCCATTCTTTCCATTCCATGGAATATCCTTTGGCGGTCATTAAATCTCTGAATGCTCTTCCATCCAGCATGATACCGGCCTCATAAGTTCCCCAGTCAATATACCATTCTAAATCTTCTACCGGACCATTGACAGCCTGCCAGAAAATCTCGCCATTCTTCGGCCAGTAAGCTGGCGAATAAGGGGCCGGCAATCCAAATTCTTCGGGATTGTTGTAACAAATTTGGGTCGTTATTAGCCCGCCAAATGATGGTCCTGTCATCGCTCTTTTGGATGGATCCTTCATGGTTCGATACCGGGAATCAATTGCCGGCATTAATTCGGTGATGATAAAGGATTCAAACTGCTGCGTGCTGTTAAAGGCGTACTCATTATCCCGGTCAACCGGTGGGACAAATACGGCGATAATTGGCTCGATTCGGTTATTTGCAATTAGATAATCGATAGTATTATTTGCACTGGCAAGCGAGATATATTCCAAACCGTCATGAAAAAGAATAACCGGAAAACTATCCGTTGCAGAGTTTGAATAGAGTGGTGGTGTATAGACTCGAACCGTACGCGAATTGTTGAGAATATTGCTGTGAACAATAGTGTCCTGCAGTGTACCATGGGAAATATTTGGATCGAATACTATTTCCAACGGATCAACGTAGCCGGGCATGGCCAGTTCGGAATTGGGTCCAAAGCCACCAAGAACAGTTCGGGGATTAAGCGGATCAAGAATCCAGGTGTTGCTATTAAGAACAAATTTATAATCCAGACGGGCATCAGGTTCAAATATATCCTGTGCATAAAACAAGTTGGTATCGGAAAGCCGCGTCATTGGTGAAGCCACGGTATTCCAGTTATTTGCGTCCCCAGGAACGGTGACACTGCTGGCGCTTCCGCGATAAAGAAAATAAACGAATTTGCCTTCTTCGATAAATGGAAATGAGGGTACCGTGCTCATAAAGCTGTCAACAATAGCCGGTCTTTCTCCAGGCTGGGCTCCTTCAACTCGTTCCATAAAAGCCCTGAACTGCGATCCAAATATGAGAGGAATTTGCGGGGTGATAGCCGCATTACCACCATAAGCACCCATATCGTTTCCTAAGGTGCCCAAAGCAGGAAATAAAGGCAGGCCGGGATTGTTGGGATCCTCAATATCATTATAGGCGCTGTGAGGATTACCGGCATCAACAACGGGTGAAACGGATGGTGACAGATAATAGTCTGTTGTATCGGAAAAAAGCGGATCTAGATCTAAATTGCCCAAACCGTCATATCCGCCCTGAACATCGGAATAATTTACCCCCGTAACCCCTTTTATCTGGCTATCGGCTGGTGCGATATTATTCCAGATGATTGAATTCATAATTTCAGTGGATCCAAGGTTTGTACTGACGCCCCCGCCAGATTCCGTGGCTTCATTATCAGCAATGGTATTGTTTAGTAAAAATGTTCTTGTCCCTCTGGGATTGCCATTCAGACTTTTACCATCCCGCGATATTTTTCTCAGATGATTTTTTAGGCCGTTAGGCTGGCTATCAAAAGGAAACCAGTTAATCCATACCCCAGCGCCTTCTTTGGCCTGATTTTTGGCAATCAAATTTCCCTGAATGGTTGGACTGGAATACCAGGTTCCAATACCAGCGCCATAAGTGGCAGAATTATTCTTAATTTGATTTTCCTGAATGCGTAAGCCAAAAGTAAGGATAGCCAGTATTCCCCCGCCGCTGCATTCTCCGGTTATTGTTTTATTATTGATGATGGTATTTTGAACCGCACGGCTGTTACCTTCTGTTTCAGTAACAATTAATCCTGTTCCCCAACCAAGTTCCCCGGAACTGAGGGTGTTGTTACTAATGGTATTATTTTCAACAACCACATCCGGAAATTCAAAATATACTGCGCCGTAAGCCTCTGCATCCGCAGCAGATTGATTTTCCGAAACAAGATTCTTCTCAAAGTCAACACTCCCCCAATTTGCGAAAATATTTAGCCCTAAAACGCCGCTGCCCGCAGCAACCAATCGCGAGGTTGCGCTGTTTTGTAAAATTCTGTTTTCGGAGATGAGGGAATAGAATCCCACATAGATTCCGGCTCCAATCGCCACGCTGTCTGACTCTAATGAATTTGACTTAATTACATTTTTAGATATGCTGATAAAGTAACCACCAACATCCGCCGAAGCCATAATGCCCCCACCGATAGCAATGGGCACGCTGTTGATGACATTATTGATTATGAAATTATTGTAAATACTGGGGCTGGCGTTCCAACAAAAGATCCCACCTCCACCGCGGGCATCCTCCAAAAACGGGGTTAAGGTGGTTCCACTTCCACCGGTAATGGTAAATCCGGCAAGAATTGAGGTTGAGCGCTCGCCGGAAATAAAACTAACCGTCGAACCGCTATCCGGGTGTGAAGGCTGGCTGCCGTCGATTATTGTGCTGTCGATGTGAGTTGTATCCCCATCCATTATAAAGTAACTGGCGACAGTAATTCCCTTTCCTTTAAAATTAATATTTTCGTAATAGATACCATCAGCAACCAGAACCGTATCCCCGTATGACGCAGCATTAATTCCTGCTTGAATGGTGGGTTGATCTTCAGGCACTCGAATCGCTTCAGCGATTAAAAGAAAGGGAATTAAAACCAAAATGATGAAACTCTGTCTTAATATTTTCATGTCTCATACCTCCGTGGGCTCTGTTTAATCAGTAGGAACTTTCGTGGAATAAAAGACTTTATTGTAAACTAAGATAGCAAAAAAATTTCATTTAATTTGTTATTCCGGCCTCAGAGCCGTCTATGACTCATTGAGGAGCTCTATCATTTGATTAATCAGGAACATTCGAATGAGATCCCGAAACGTCTACGATGCCATAGGCAAGTTTGGGATGACGCGAATATGAATGACAATTCAGATGGAAATAGTTTTTCACGGTTTTCCACAATATCATTTCGAATCCAGTTGTTTTATTTCGTCGGTTAATCCTAAGTATTCCCATCTCTGTAATGCAATAGGAACATTGCCGTTCTTCCAGACAAAATCGTGGAATTCCTGAAGGTTGAATTCTCCTCCGAGTTGCAACTTTGCATCGCTGAGAAATTTCAGAATTTGAAGTTTGCCGATCTGATAACTGATTGCCTGGCCGGGAGTGGAAGCGAAAAAGGCTGCCTCATGATAGGCCGTAGCGGAGTCCATTGGTACGGTTTCGCGGAGGTATTCGCCGGCATCGGGAATGGAGAACTCGCCTATCGCCAGTTTTACATCCACCTCAACCCGCAGGGCTCTAAGGCGCATAAAATTGTAGATGATCTCCCGTGTGCGGGGACTGTCGTCAAATAAACCGGCTTGCAGCATCATCTCTTCCGCATAAAATCCGATGCCTTCGTTTGCTCCGGAATCGTAATAGTATCTTCGGATGTGATTTTGATGGGCCCAGGAGAGCGCCATTTGAAAATAGTGCCCCGGAATCCCCTCGTGAACAATAATGGGCCGCGGATCTTTGGCTGTGGATAGTCTGAAATAACTGAGCGTGGGTGAAGGCTGACGGATATAACTGTGGGCATTTTCATCCAATCGCGTTGCTGACGTCAAATCGTCCGTAACACCCATGTATGCTATTGGAGCCAGATAGGAGGGGATCAACAGGTTCAAATAATGCTTCATCCAATCCGGCACGGTCAGCAATTTCCTTTCCTCCAAAAATTGGCGAATTTCCATTTCTTGTGTTGCTTCTTTTTCGACCTGTTCCTCCGCCGATCTAAATATTGCCAAATCCCGCAATCCGGTGTTGCGCTGTTTCTCAAGCGTCTCGAACACTACAGAGCGCTCCCATTCCTGCCTGGCCATCCGGACAAGCTCCTCCGGAGAGTAGGGCATCAGAGCAATGTTCCTCAGAAAGTAGAGATAATTTTCCCTTCCCACCGCGGTTTCGCTTCTCATGGATTGCAGGTTATCCTTCAAAAATTGGCCAAAGGATTCCAAGGCCATAATGGCCTTTTCAGTTAGCTGGGGCATGCGTTTATAAACCGCTGCGGAGAGGTGCGGCTCTAATTCCTGGGTCATGGTTTCCAGTTGAGTACGGACGTTTCTTAATATCCCCATGGCTAACTCTGCATAGGGGCGCACCGGTTGATCCAGATTTATCTTTGCTTCTTCTACAGTTTGGGGAATTCTATCCAGTTGTAAGAGCAGTGATTTTTCACGCTGAACATCAAATGGGGGCGGAATGATGAGAATATCGAATAAGCTGCCCAGTGTTTGATGGATGTAAAAGAGCGGATTGCTGCGCCAGGCCGGTAGTACGTTTAGTTCCCAGTTAACCCGGGCAATGGCTGAACCGAGGAGGAAGTAATCCACCTGCTGGGAAATTGACCATCCGGTGGTATCGGTACTCTCCCAGCGGTTTTCAAAGGCCTGGGCTTTTTTCTGTCTCATGAGCACCGTCTCTGGTGACCAGTCGGGCGTCCAGTTTTCGGGGCGTTCGATACGGGTAATGTCATCTCCGGAGAGCGGCTGGTTGACCGCCCGCCAGCTCCAGAATTCTTGGGCAAATTTTGTAAATGACGGGTAAGTGCGCCGCGCTTGCGAAAAACCGACTGTTGTGAATATTGTTAAGAGTAGAATTATGAAGAAAATTGTTATGAGATTTTTTTTGAATTTGAAAGGATGTGATGACCGGGGAAGTTTATCCATTACTGTTCTCCTTGATTTGCATACTTTAATTTTGGAACTCTGATTGAATAATATCACAGGTCAGGGGCAAATTCGCAATGAAAAATAAATGAAATTTGGGTAGGTTTATTAATATTAGGTTTCGAGTAAATATGGTGATGTGGCTCGCTAAAATATATTCTTGAAAATATCAAAATAAATACCTAATCTTTGTCAAAATGTACTTTTTCATGGAAAGAGGGAATTAGGGCTTTCAGTCAATGGCCGCTGGAGCGATAATCAAAGGAAACTCAATAGAAATAGACTTTATTTGTACTTTTAGGCTAGTGTCATGTCTCATAAGCTTTAGAAAAGAAATTGAGCTACTTGATTTGCATTCAACAAGCAGTTGGAGAACGCAAGAATGAGTGAAGAATCCGAACGCTCCCTACAGGAACGCATTGAGAAATTGGAAGCTGCTGTTGCGGAGCTGCAGAGATTGCTCAAACAAATACAGGAAGCCTCGAAACAGAAAGAACAAAAAAACCCCGGTTCTCCAATCAAAACTTTTACGCCTGAGCAAGCCAAAGCGCCAGTGAATTACCAGAAAATATTATTTCCAACAAAGTCCAAACCAATATGGAAGTCTTTCAAACTTCCTGAAAATATGAGCAGCAGCGAATACTGGCTCAACAAAATAGGCATCGGACTTCTTTTGTTTGGAGTGGCATTTCTTTTCAAATACTCAATTGATAAAGGCTGGCTGACTCCTACTGCCCGTATCGGTTTTGGTGTAATCCTCGGAATCGGGTTAGTCATCGCCGGTCTGCGCATCTCCACAAAGCGAAGACATTTCGGACAAGTACTCATGGGCGGGGGCATTGCAAGCTTTTACATCACCGGTTTCGCGGCGTTCCAAATCTTCAGCCTTGTATCTCATCCGGTAGCGTTTACCTTTATGGCGTCCGTGACACTGCTGGCATTCATCTTATCTCTGAAAAAAAATGGTGCGGTGCTTTCACTCATCGGCGCCATCGGCGGATTCGGTACTCCTTTCCTGCTGTATACAGGCAGCGCGGCAGCATTCCGGGTCTTGTCGGATACACCTGCCTGGTACTCAGTGGAACTGGTGCCATATATTTCTACCGCAGATGGCGCACGCTTTTGTGGTTGTCCGTCTTTGGCGGCTGGTTGGTGCTCCTCATAGGAATCAACAATGGCCTTCCGACGAATAAAGGCGAGGCTATACCGGATCGCTGGGCACTGCAGGCCGGAATAACATTTTGCTGGCTGTTATTCTGGATTTTGCCTCTGGTGCGCGAATTCGCTTCGACAAAAAAACCGATCCGCTGGCTTCGTACTTCTGTTTACGACAACAAAGAGTCCGTTTCTTCGGAAATGCAATTTGTTCTGCGGCATCACCTGCATTTGCTGTCCGTGATCACACCGCTAATTGCACTTTGGATGTCCATGCCCATCTGGTCGCTATCCAGCGAAACCTGGGGTTGGATCACTTTGGGGGGTGCACTTGTGTATGCGCTTGCCTCCTGGCGAGTATCCGGTTTTAATTTTATGAGTTATCTCTCATACACCCATTCCCTCATTGGTGTGATGCTTCTAACATACGCCTTTTATCTGCTGCTGGAAGGCAATTCACTTCTTTTTGTATTGGTAGTTGAAGCTACGGTGCTGCATGTGGTTGCGCGCCGAATTCCGGATAAGATAATCGCTGCTGTCGCTCATATCCTGTTCGGGGTAATTGGCCTGTGGCTCGTGCCAAGACTATTTTATGGAGATGCTCAGGGAATTGCAGTATTTAACATGCAGGCTCTTACGGACCTTTGGGTTATCGGAGTCGCTTCCGCTATTGCTATCCTGGCAACACGCTCTGAAGAAAAGGAAAAGATTATCTATCTGTTGCTTCTCCATATAGCGGTTTTGGGCTGGTTTCTCAGAGAGCTTGCTTCGCTGCCAAACGGTCAGGGCTATGTAACAATTGCCTGGGGAGTCTATTCGATCATTTTGCTGGTTATCGGGCTGCGCATAAATTTTTCCAAGCTTCGAACCACTGCTATGGCTACCCTTCTGGTAGTGGTAGGCAAACTCTTCTTTGTCGATCTTGCCAATCTGGAAACCATCTGGCGTGTATTGTTATTTCTGGGCTTTGGAGGACTCTTTTTGGTGATTAGCTATTATTTTCGGGCGCTCTGGAAATCGGAGGATAAGCCTTCAAAATCATGACCACCAGTTAATTCCTTTGTATTGATTCCTCAATATAAGACCAGTAGAGCTTACCGAAAAAAATAAAAAAACATCTACTTAACTTAATTACCCTACGTAGATATGCAAAGCTGTAGTAATCCAATAATTACGCACGGCATCAGCCTTTCAAGATAATTCTATAAAAGGTGCCGAAAAGACCGATTTTGCGGAGAGATAATCATGATAAGAGTTGAACTATTCTCAAATTTAAAAAATTCTTTGATATTTCCGGCGATTTTAACTTTCGTTGTCATTCTGATTCCAGTAATCGTATCTGCAGAAATGGTGAAAGTCGAAATTAACAGTCGAGAGGAATTACCAAGCGCACCAGAATACAGTCAATATGGGCCGTATGAAATAATTAAGGGGATCATTTATTTGGAGGTTGATCCCAATAGTCCTGCCAATGATTTAATTGTTGATTTAAAATACGCCCCGAGGGATGAGTACGGAAGGGTACAATTCTCCGCTGAGTTTGAACTTCACAAACCGGCTAATGCAAATCGAGGAAATCACCGGCTGATATATTTTGTTAACAACCGCGGTAATAAAATGGGGACCTGGCATTTTAATCATCAGGCTGGCAAGAATTGGCTCTGCAACCAGGGCTATTCCTATTTATGGTGCGGCTGGAATTGCGATGTACCAGAAAGTGACCATCGTTTTAATATCAATGTGCCGATAGTGACAGACAACGGTCAAACGATTACCGGAAAGATTTATGCAGAAATGATATCTTATGAAGATGATATTGTTTATTCACTTCCCATTGTCTGGGGCGGCTCTGTGGCGTACCCGCCGGTAAATATGGACAAATCTGATGCAACATTAACCATGTGCCAATATCGAGATGAAGAATCCATAGAAATACCTCGCCAAGAATGGGAATTTGCTCGTTGGGAAGATGGCCAGATTTTGCCTGATTCAGGATCGATTTACATCAAAGAAGGGTTCAAACCCGGCTGGTTATACGATCTGGTATATACGGGTAAGAATCCAAAGATGACGGGCCTGAGTCTTGCTGCGATTCGCGATGTGGTTTCTTTTTTTCGCTACGAAAATGCAGACAAAGCTGGCAATGAAAATCCACTGGCCGGTGTTATCGAGCATGCCTTTGCCTGGGGGCATTCTCAGTCGGGGAGACTTCTGAATCATTTTGTCCACCAGAATTTTAATGAAGACGAGAAAAAGCGAATCGTATTTGATGGAATAATGGCAAATTGCCCCGGTGCCGGAAAAGGATTGTTTAACTCCCGGTTTGCCCAGTTCACACGCCACGGTAGCCATCATGAAGATAATCTCTACCCAATCGACTTTTTCCCCTTCGCAACAGTGGAGCAGATAGATCCGATGACAGGGGAAAAAGATGATGCATTCGGCAGAGCACGAAATTCAGGTTTTATGCCCAAAATGATGTTTGTCAATTCATCCACTGATTATTGGACCAGGGCAGCTTCGCTTCTTCATACGGATATCGAAGGGAGACAGGACATTGAAATAGACAGCAATGTTCGAATTTATGCCATCTCAGGATTGGCGCATACAGAGCCACGTATTGGCACAATTGGACGTGCTTTATTGGCTGCTTTGGATCAGTGGGTGACTTTTGGTATCGAGCCTCCTGCCTCTCAAATTCCAAAAATTTCTGATGGCACATTAGTTAGTTTGGATGAACTTAAAAAGAATTTTCCTGCTATACCGGATATTGCGATACCAGAATCATATTATAACCCGTACAGATTGGATATGGGACCACGTTGGGTATCAGAAGGCATTGCCGATAATGTGCCCCCTAAAATTGGAAAACGTTACGTTTGTCTTGTTCCACAGGTAGATAAGGATGGAAATGAAATTGCCGGTATTCGATTGCCAGAAGTGGAGGTACCATTGGCTACCTTTACAGGCTGGAGTAAGCGAAATCCCTCATTTTCAAATTCGTTGAGACGTAATTCCGGGAGTGTGTACCCTTTTCCACAAACGCCTGAGTTGCGAAAACAAAAAAATGACCCAAGAGAATCTATAACAGAAAGATATCCCACTAAAGGGGATTATCTGTTTCAAGTAACAAAGTCCCTTTTATATTTGAAACAACAGCGTTTTTTACTCGATGAAGACGTTACCAGATTGTTGATGGAAGCTGCCCAAAAGAATTACTGGGCTGCAGCAGAAGAAGTAGCAAATGTCACAATCAAAGAAATTTCCGCACAGCCAACAATCCTTGACGCAGGAGATACGATTCTGATTTCCGTGGAATTCGAAGGATTGCAGAAGGTTCTCATGGCAAAAGCTTCATTTCGTGAGGCAAACAATATGAATTACATGCTTAATGATCAGGGTATTAATGGTGATAAAAAGGCTGAGGATAATATATGGTCACGCGCTGTTCAAATTCCAGCCAATGTGCCGGCGGGGCAATTTCACTTTGATTTCAAGTGCATTAACACTGAATTGGATCCTATATTCGAGAAGGGTGAGAAGGGAGGAGAAATAGGTAAGCAAGGGTCACTTGCATTTACGATTAAATAATGAAAGTGAAGAGAATTAAACTTTAAAGACCGGCATAGATATTTACATACCTATCCAATGTGTGTCGAATGCTTGTTTTTTGATTGAGCACCCTCATAATCGAATTATTATTTAATTTATTTCAGATCGAAACCAGAAGTATTATCTAGTTTTGGCTTCTCCAAAGGTTCCTCTAAATCAGAGCTATTATATAAGACGAATTCACGCTCTTTCAAGGAATCTGGAATAGCCGGATAATAGGGGCCGGGATAGGGACGTCCGACAACTACTGTACCGCCGGGGTAACCGTATGGGCCGCCGTGCCAGCCGCCGGGAACATGTACCCCCACGCCGACACTCACCGATGAGGGAGGTCCACAATCCAGGCTGAAAAAAAGTGCACTGATTACTCCTGTAAACATTGCCATTTTCAAAAGTTTTTTCATTGTTTGGTTTCTCCACGATTTTCTTCGTAAGGCCATTTTTGTATTGCCAGTGCGCCACCGGTGGGATCGGCAATTATCGCCACACTGCCATTCCGTACCTTTTCGTTCGGCTCAAACAATACCTGGCCTCCCAGTTTTTTGACTTTTTCTACTAATTCCTTCGGGTTATTCACCAAAACGTAGGGCAACCAGTTTGGAGCCACATCTTCCCAGGGTGATTTCAAAATACCGGCATAGTATTTACCATTACGACTTAGAACATAATAGTCTCGTTTTTTACCGACCATGGTTTTTTCGAATTCGTAACCGACCAATTTATGATAAAAAGAAACTGCCGCTAAATCATCCGAAGTAAAAAGTTCGTTCCATACCCATTCACCTTCCAAAGGTTTTTTATCAACCGGGTCTCCAGTATCCGATCTCAACAAAGCAAGCACAGCCCCTTGAGGATCCGCTACCACAGAATAGCGTCCGCGATTGGATAGACTTCGGGGTTCTCGATGAATGATGCCACCATTATTTTTTACAAACTCTGTGGCGCTGTCAACATCGGGAACTGATAAATAACTGATCCATTGAGTTTCATTAACATTTTTCTGTTTTGGTTCCCAATAAACAATACCGCCAATCGATTTTCCATTATGTTTTACAAGGGTATATGGAGAATTTGCGTCAGCGCCATTCTCAAATTTCCATCCAAAAAGTTCGCCATAAAATGTTTTGACTGCTTCAACATCGTTTGTCAGAAGATCGAACCAGACAAATTTGCCAGTATGGTAAGTACCGGTAGGTGTGTCAGTCACAGCAGGGACAATAATTCCTTTCTTCGAGCATGCCTGTAAGAGAAAAAGAAAAAATAACAGGGCAAATAAAAGCCACTTACTCAGATACTGCGGGTGTCTCTTGAAATGTACCATTTCCAACATTCCTTATTTTTTTATGAATAATAACGGTATATTTATTTTAAAGCAATTTGTTCATTTTAGAAAGTGAAAAGTAAGTTATTTGTCTAAGTGGAATATGCCGGTTTTCCAAAATATCCTTACATTTAGCACTTGCGAGAACTATAATTGATTAATCGATGACATTCTGAATTTACCCCAAGTATCATGAGTATGCCGCCCGCCTAAAGGCAGACACTGAATAGCTTTTAATTTTATACTCTCTCTCTGGCCTCTCAATGTGCCATATCTCTAGATGGTTACTCGACAGGAGAAGAACTCTCGGGTCATTGTGTAGAGTGGTCTCGTACCTACTGTCTATTGACAAATAAATTCGTTGACCGACCTCTCAGAAAAATCATAGATAGAGAGGCTATCTAAAACTAAAGGTCGCCACGCTCCTCTACTACCTGCGGCCTCGTTGAGTGGTTGTAGGCCTTTCGGTCGCTGGCATTGACACATTCACTCCCCGGAACAATTAACCAGGACCATAGTCAAAAAGTAGAATATTTCAAACGCCTCTTTGAGCTTAAATTAAAGAAAAGATGATTGAACCATTGTTATTCATTATCTATGGTTGTCTCTCATTGCTACCTAGCAAGATACCAATACCCCGTGTTTCTTCGTGGCTATCCAGCGCAATTTTTATAACCATCGTTAACGGTACGGATAGCAGCATACCTATTGGACCCAGCACCCAACCCCAAAAAATAAGTGAGAGAAACACAACCAGAGTGGAGAGTCCCAATCCCCTGCCCATTATTCTAGGTTCCAATATATTACCCATCACAAAATTGACAACCAGATATCCTCCTGCAACCAAAAGTGCTCTAAACAAACCAAATTGAATGATTGCCATGAGTACCGGCGGAATTGCTGCAATTATTGATCCGATGTTTGGAATATAATTTAATAAAAAGGCTAGCATCCCCCAGAGCAATGGATAGTCGACGCCCAATATCAAAAGCCAAATTGTAACGGCCAAACCTGTTCCAAGGCTTACCAGGGTTTTTAGCGACATATATTGTTTAATATTATTATGAATATGTTCAAAATTCGATACCGATTGGTCCGGATTATGGGAGGCCCGTTTCAATTTATGGGTAAAACTGGCGGCCTCTAATAAAATAAAAATTGAGGTAATGATTATCAGAAATGTCTGACTGAGAAGCGTTCCAAGTGCACCAAGAATCATACCAATTATCCGAAGTGGCGCGTGTGGATCAAAATAACCTTGAATCGTTTCAGAATCGGGAACAGCAATTCCGACAGATGATAACCATTTTAATATGGCACTGGTTTTACCCATCAGGTTTTCTTGGTATATCGGCAAATTGTCCGAAAAATCTTTTATTGAAGTGCCGATCAGGGTTCCAAATAAACTTCCGATCCCGAAGATGATTAGAATGATGATCAATAATGCAAGGCTTTTTGGTAAGCCTTTTCTCCTCAGCGAAAAGAATGGAGAAATAAAAATAACCGCCACAAACAAGGCTAGCAGAAACGGTTCAAGAATGGAACTGGAAAGCTTCATACCCGCAACAATGATTATAAACGCGGCTATATTAATTAAAAGCATCCCTCCTTTGTCTGTTTTTGTAGTATTCTTGGAAGACATCCTTCTCTCCTTCATTTAATTATTAAAGTTATGAACAGTTATTTGTAATTGATTTTTCTATGTGCTTAATAAATTGTTTTGTAAAGTTAGGGATCTAAGAGGTTGACGCTGCCAAACGGCTAAACACTTCTTCAATATATAAGAATTTTCTTTTATTTAGACCATCCAAAGGAAAGTATGATACTCCAGTTATTTTTTGAAGCACCTTCCGGAGGTTCGCTGTTAAAGTTGTCATAAAAGGTGAGTTTCCAGAAAAAGTCTTTAAAAACTTCCCATTTAAGTTTGGTTTCAAAATTTAAACGAAGACGACCAAACGGCGCTAAACCTGCAAATAAACTAAGGTTACTGGTTAAATCCAATTCCGGATCATCAAATCTGTATTGCTTAAATTGAACGGTAAATAAACCCTCCAAATTGAAATCACCTTTTTCTTTATTACTCTCCACCTCTCGGTTAAACAGTATCCCTGCTAAGGAAGCGAGTTGGCTAAAATTTGTTTTTATAAAGTATCTTCCCATACCTCCTCCAACCGTGGTACGTAAATCCAGTCCTAATTCCGTGTCTTGCTCCAGTTTTATTTGGGTTCCGGCAAACCAGCTACTCTCGAAGAATCGCATAAGAACAATTGAAGCTTGATTGAATTTTGTATCCTCTTTCTCCTTTTGGGAGGTTAAAATGGAGCTTATGGTAAATTCTGAAGAGTAATGTCTTCCCCGGTAACTAACGTCCCCTGCGAAATTTAATTGGGCCACCGTACTTGCTTTGGTATAGCTAAATCCCAAATCTGTTGAGGCATCTACTCTTGCCCAAAACCGCCCTTTTATGCGCACAATTCCAACTATTAATCGTGGGTCAAGGGGAAAAACTAGAGTATCAACAACAACCAGGATTTTGTTTTCAATGGTGTCTGTATCGATTGCCCCAAACCATTTGACACCATCCTCCCGTTCCAGTTCGTAAAAATTTTTCGATTGGAGGGCTTTGATTTTATCCCATTCAATGTAAATAGTCCCCATGTCATCGGTACTGTATTTCAGTTTCCCAAGGGCCAGCTCTTTAATTTCTCCGGTGATTTTATCACCGTTTTTAAGAATTACCAGGTCCTCCTTTGCGCCAAATCCCGCTTTTGATACCATCAAAAGCGAAATTAACATGAGACTTAGGATGAAAATCTTATAACAATTCTGTTTAAAAAGGGCATTATGCATAAATAAAATAGGATTGGTTTCAGAGAAAAATCAATTAAACCGTTGGAGTTACCACAAGATGAGAATTTAAGCACGTTTTCTTCTAAAAATAAAGAGGATAATAAATGTTAAAATGGCTACCATGATGATAAGTTGAATTGCACGCCAGAAGAAGTGATCTATTGATGAGTTGATAGGATTCTTTGATTGTTCCAGTGCTTTTGTCAAAATTGTTTCAAATGCCTTAATTGTTTCAATTCTTTCTCTGTTAATCTCTGCCAGAGTCGCGACTCTTTCATCACGCAGAGCATCCAGGAGTATAATTAACTCATTATGTAATGCATTTAGGGTTTCAATTCTTTCTTTGTTTATTTCTTCCAGGGTAAGTATTCGTGTGCTATCAATAAGTTGGGGGCTGTTTTCAATAAATTGGGTAATGCGATCGACAGATCCGGTGAGAGAAATAACTTTTTCCTGCATTCCTTCCACATCCATCTCACGAATATAATCATCAATTAGATATTCAAACTGCCATTTAAATTGTTTGGGTAACTGATCTGTATAAATCGATAATCGCTGCCTTATATCGAATACACTTGTCGCTAGCGTACCCACAGTTTCGCCAAGGGAATATCCTTTCAAACCCAGGATTTTTGCAAAATATTCATTGGTTGATTTTCTGATGAAAAATAAATCTTCAATAGGGTTATCCTGCGCCCAGGAATTCACAAACTGCATTGTATTCGGCATATCGGCTGTGCCGCTTGTAGCTTGCGCAAGATTGAAAATCTCATTTTCCAATTGTTCTGCTGTTTTAATGGCCATGTATTGCCATTCCCCGAACAGCTGAGAGCCATTGCCCTCCGTGAAAAAGATTCGCATTTGTATACAAAAAGTCCAGATATCGAAAGCCGCAACCAGTGGATCAGCAAGATATATCGCATTTTGAGATGCTGTAATAGCATATATTTTCCAAAGCAGTGCATTTCTTTTTATATCCGGATCGTTAGTATTTTTAATGATTTCATCGGCTGAATTTTCCACCCTTCCTCTGAATAGCACTGCGTAGTCATTTAAGCGTATTTTCAATTCCATGGCCGTAAAATCTTTGATATCGTATTCTGACATTACAGCACTCTGTTTGGGCGTTTTATAGCAGCCGTTTAACAATACTAAAAAAAGAAGTGCGATCACCAAACAAATGTATTGATTTGTTGTCAATTTAGATTTAATCCTTTTCATTAAGTTAATTTGAAAGATTAGTAACAAGCGGTATCATTTCAAATTAATGGCTTTTATAATAAATATCTCATTTTAAATCTTCCCAGGTATTCAAATCTCTTTTCGCCGGCCAATTGATAGAAAAAATCCGCAGAGAGCCCAACATTTTTATTCACCATTTTTCCGATTGAGCTTCGCAGTGACCAGAGATTGTCTCTCACACTGCGCAAATCCACAATCAATTCCGGTGTCAGGTCAACCCACCACCCCTCACTAAAATTGAATACTGATTGAATTCGAATGCTTAGCTCATTTAGTTTTTTTTCTTCACTGCTCTGGTCAACTGAGATGAATTCCTGGAGTATCGGTGCGATCATAATCTCTTCCGCCGGATAAAATGATGCGGCGATATAGGCAGATCCTGTAGGTTGTCCAAAACCAGTTCCTGTCTCAACATCTCCGGTGTTTAGAAAAAAATTTCCTCCAATACCTATTGCTTTGAAAACCGATTCATTGGGTTGTTGGAACAGGGAAATTAGTGCGCTTAATTTGATATCTCCCAATTCGAATGTTGAACTGGATGGGAAATCGGCATAGACAAGAGGAACGGTCAAGCCAAGGCTTACCCACCTTCTTAACGCCAGTTCTCCGGCAAAGGGGAATTCCAGGATATATCCCGCAGAAACCGGTTCAATGCGGGTGATGTCAAACTCCCCTCTGGTGCGGGGTTCTGTGGGATCGGTTCCGTTATTTGTCCAGGGGTAATTGTCCTCCTGAGCCCGTGTAATTGAAAAAATTAGTATGACAAAGAGAAATGAATAAATGAAGTAAAAAACCGGAAGTGAAGCTATTTTATTTTTCATGGGATTGCTCTCCTAATGGGGAAAATGGTTTTCAACTCTTAGATACGTGTGTGAAAAAATAGAAAGGTAATTTAATAATAAAAATTAACTATAGCACAATAATGAGTCCCCCGGAAATGTCCACTTGATTCATAAAAACTGTTTTTGGGACAGCGAAACAAGGGCCAGAATTTTCACAAAACATTTGGTTGGTGGACTGAATATAGGTAGCCGTCCAGCGGCTCTGTAACCTCAGACCAATTTTTTTATTTAAATATCTTTTTAGTCCTAACGCCAATCCGGTGGAATAACGCATTTCACTTTCTAAATTTTCTTTTGCATCAAATCTAGTTAGACCAAAGGTGAAATCAATAAAAACTCTCGTTGCTCCGGTATTTGGCTGAATGACAAGCCCCACTTGATAGTAATCAACGGTAAGATCTGTCAGTTTTACTTCATCCTGTGATTCATTTTCTCTAAGGATCAGCTCTGAATTTTGTCTCTCTACATGAAATTCTAATTGCAGATCGTTGTTTAATGATATATCGAAGATGAGGCCATAATTTATACCGTTGACGATTTTTAATTCACCAGTAGCGAGACTATCCTGAGACTGTATTTCTATACCATTCATTTTGCCGCCAAAACGGTATCCCGCAAAAGGAGTGAGTTCAAATTTTTGAGCAAATAAATTTGAGATGATAACGAGATACAAAATCAATGTACATAATATGGGAAAGGATAATTTCATTAATTGATCATGGGAGTCTTGAGTTCAGTGACGAATGTAAGTGGCCTTCAAAAAAGTCGACCGTATTCTACAAGCATAGTCCAAAAAATCTATCATTTTCAATTCAAAATTCCAAGAGGGAAAAAGAAAACAGTACACTCAAACTCAAAAAGAATTTAAAATTTTCATTCAAAATTTTTTCAAAAGATACGTTATAGGAAATACTAATATCGCCAGCTGGGCACTGCCAAAAGTGGACACGGAACACGACGTACCACCTGCTGAGTGACGCTGCCTCTTAACGCATCCAAAATTCCTTCCTGGCCGGCGGTTGACATAATAACAAGACCCACTGCGTTTTCTTGGGCAGCGTTGGCGATTTGATCAACCACATTCCCTCGTTTGTGCATCTTCTTCCAGGTACAGATGGGTGCGTCCGGAAGTTCGATATAAGGTATCTCCGGTGAATCTCCGACATGAAATAGGATGACTTCCACCTGGGTATTTGCTTTACGCATAGAGGCTGCTACCCGTGTGGCATATTCCACTGCCGGCATGGGATCAGGATCATGATCGATTGGTACCAGGATTCGATTGAGATGGACTGATCCATCTCTCAAGGAAACGAATCCGCCCTCGGTGCCAGGAACGAAGAGGGTCATAGTTTTTGATTTCCCGGCAATTTTTTCCGCAACCGATGGTTTTAGCCATCTCGGTAACCCCTCTCTGCGTTCCGTTGCCAGAACAATTAAATCTGTCGGATGGCTCCTTAGATACCCCAAAATAGCTGCTAACGGCCTGCGACTCTGCAGGGATATTTTTTTTACCTGAACATTGAGTTTGTCAAAGACGTCTGATTGGGAACTCCCCTCTTCAAGCACACCCCATTTTTCCAGTGTATCCCGGACCCCGGGAAATTTGGTCCAGTCATCCTCATCCGAGGAAACATTTAAAAGCGTAAAGCGGGTTTTCCGGAATAGGGCAATTGCCAAGGCATGTGCAAATGCGTTTTCACTTGCCGCAGAAAAATCGGACGGATGTAAAATGGTGTTTACAAATGGCTGGTTTACCAGATATGCTTCATCCACTGTTTTAGCTCCTTTGCGCTGATTAGTTCAAAATTTCTTGAATGATTGTGCTGAGTTGTATTGAAGATAGTTTTTAGTCGGCAATTTTGCACCTGTCCTAAAAATATTTTTTACATTTCTTGGCTTTCATGAAATATTAATGACTATTATCTGATTTCGACCTTCTTCATATTTGTATTCTTATTGAGAAGCAAAAGAATTAAAAAAATAGGGGGGGTTCTCACCTAGTGGCTTCGATTTTGTACGCTTTTTATTTAACGCCGCTAACATGCTTACTAACCAGACGGGAAATTAAAACAGCCAGGTAGAGAGGACCCAGTGTAGATTCAAGTATAGTCAAATTTCTGGCCATGTGACTTACCGGGGATATGTCTCCATATCCAAGTGTGGTCAGAGTGGTGAATGAAAAATAAATGATTTCTGAATGATTGATGCCAGTTCCGGGTAAAGATATGGCATTTGGATCAAAAAGAAGCAGTATGTCATAAAAAAATGCCCATAAAAATGCCATTAAAAAATATACCGAGATGCCGCCCTGGATAGTATCTGAGGTTATTATTTTTTCGGAAAAAATTCTTGCAACAAGAATTTTTATGGAGACTAAAATAAATAGTGCATTTATGATAACACCAAAAAGTAATAAGTAGAAATTCTTCTCTTGTATCTGTGGAACAGTCCTTGCGATTAAGGAAAACAGGAAAGAAAGAAGGCCTAGAATTAATAAAAATCGGAAAAGCCGTTTTGATGCATTCAAATTATAAAGTATAGCCATGATCAACATAAGAAAAAGAAGTGGAATAAATATGGGATGCCAATTTTCGACGATTGGCATTAGCGCAAGCAATAGAAGAATCGAGAGAAACAGGTAAGAGTACCTGTTTTTTGCAAGCTTTTCAACCGTTTTTTCGATTTCAAAAATATCTTTTTTGAAGGTGCTTTTGCTCATAAAATGAAAACTATGGACTGAATAGTCTACTATTATTTCATGACTTCATTATAGTTAGTATGAAATACCACGTGAATCTCACCTATTGATTCATGTCATTACGGATATTTACATGTCAACTCGAGACCAATTTTGCACGATTGTTGAGACATAAGTTTAGGATAAAAAAGCAGAATATAATTCGTATTTTTGAAAAGTTATGAAGCAATTTTTAATTGCGGCTCAAACACGAATAAAGAGCAATTCAGAATTTTGTAATCGAAATAGAATTTTGAATTAATTGCTTCTGAAATCAATTTCTGACTCCTTCCATCTCCTCTTCTGAAATCCAACCACCTCCAAGGGCTTTGTATAAACCCACATAGGCATTTTGGTAGAGTTGCCTCAGCTCTGAGAGTTGCAACTCTGCATCAAACAAAGTTCGTTCACTATCTAAAACTTCAAGGTAGCTGGCAACGCCTTTATCATATCTTTCTCTTGACAGTTTTGCCGCATTTTCAGCTGCTTTATATTGCCTTTCTACCGAGGAGAGCTGATTTTTATAAGTGTAAATATCAACTAAGGCGTCCTCCACCTCTTTAAATGCAAACAGAACCGTATTTTCATAAAATAATTGTGCCTGTCTGGTTCTTTCTTTTTCAACATTGATGCGGCGCAAGTTTTTGCCGAATTCGAATAATGGCCCGGCCAAATTTACACCAACTGACCAACCCGCATCCCCGGTTGTCATTGTTTTTAACTCATCACTTGCGATGCCCAGCGTCCCTGTCAGACTTATGGCAGGTAGCAGCTGTGACGTTGCAACACCGATTCTAGCATTCTGAGCTTTCAAAAAGTATTCGGCTTCAGCAATATCCGGACGTCGTTCCAAAAGAGACGATGGAAGACCAACCGGTATTTCGGGTGGAAGGGTACGGCTGGAAAGAGGCGTCCCCTTAGTAATCTCACTTGGTAATCTGCCAAGCAGAATGCTTATGGTATTTTCCGTTTGAGCGATTAATCTCTCATTTGCCGGGATTGAGGCGGCAGCAATTTCTTTTTGAATTTGTGCCTGATTCAAATCAATTTCCGGGATAATACCCTTATCGAATCGTTTCTGAATAATATCCAGACTGTGCAATCGGGATTCCAACGTCCGTTTGGAAATCTCCAATCTCTTATGAAAATCTAATAGTAAAAAATAGGTACCAACAACTTCAGAAATTAAGCTAATTTGAATTTTCTGGTGAAAGTATTCACTGGCAATCAGTTCTGCCCGAGCTGCTTCGTTTGAACGGCGGAATTTGCCCCAAAAATCGAGCTCCCAGTTCAGAGTTGGGGCAATAAAAAAGTTATTATTGATTTCTTCTGTTTTAAAGCCTAATAAAAGATCCCCCCGCGTAGCGCCAGCCTGATAACCTAGTTTGGGATAGGCGTCCGCTTTTGTAAAACCCAGAAAGGCGCGGGCCTCTTCAATCCGGCTGGCGGTAATCTGTACATCTTTGTTTTCATACAATGCCGTGGTCACCAGAGTATCCAGAACCGGATCTGTAAACAGTTCCCACCATCTAAGATTGAGGAGAGAATCAATTTCCGTATCGCTAAGTGTATCTGTCTGCGGGAAAGTTATGAATGAATCGGCTCGAAGGGAATCGACTGTTCGGTAATCTTCCGGCGTTTCTACAACCGGTTTCTTAAAATTTGGGCCGATGGCACAACTGGTGATTAGGCAAATAACTAAAAATAAAATAATTTCTTTCATCAGGCGTTACCTGCCTGTTGTGTTCGATTTTCTTCATACTTTGCAATTTTCCCGATAAAAACAAACAACATCGGGTAAAAGAAGACTCCCAATAATGTTGCAAGCCCCATTCCGCCCAATAAGGCCATTCCCATTACAACACGCGCCTCTGATCCGGCGCCGGACGCAACCACGAGAGGGAAGACACCTAGTATAAACGAAAAAGCAGTCATCAAAATGGGGCGGAAACGTAGGCGGGCGGATTCGATAGCAGAATCGAATAAGGACATCCCTTCATCAAATTTAATTTTGGCAAATTCTATAATTAGAATAGCATTTTTTGCCGCCATTGCAATTAGCATTACAAAGGAAATCTGCGCAAATACATTATTTTCATAACTCACACTAAAGAAACGGGCCATCCATAAGAAAAATAACGCTCCAAAAATTGCAAATGGGGTTCCCAGTAGAATACTCCAGGGCAATGACCAGCTTTCATATTGAGCAGCGAGGATTAAGAAAACAAATATTAATGAGAATACAAATACGATGGCACCGGAACCTGAGGCTTTCTTCTCCTGGTAAGACATATTACTCCATTCATAACCCATATCCGCTGGAAGCGTTTCTCTGGCAACCTCTTCTAAAGTACTAAGCGCTTGTGCAGAACTATAACCCGGTGCGGAAGATCCACTTAACTCGATTGACCTATATAAGTTAAACCGGTTCGTATAATCCGGCCCAACAATATCCTGGACATTAACAAATGCTGATAAAGGGACGCTTTCGCCCTTGTTGTTTTTTATATAAAACAGGTTGAGATCATTTGGATTTTGTCGGTATTCCGGTTCCGTTTGTATGTAAGCTTTGTATAATCTACCGAAGCGGTTAAAATCATTGACGTACGAGCCACCTAAAAATGCACCAACTGTGGTATAAATGCTGTTCAGTGAAACGCCAGCTTTTAATGCTTTATCCCGGTTAATATCCAGAAATTTTTGGGGAACAGATGCCCGAAAGGTGGTGAATATGGAGCCGATTGACGGTCTCTGCTGCGCTGCGTGAACAAATTTCATTGTTTGTTGTGCCAGATAATCAGGAGTATTTCCGCCCTTGTCCTGAATCATCATAGTAAAGCCGGAACCACTTCCTAAGCCGGGAATTGCCGGTGGCCCAAATGCAAACACCTGGGCTTCTTTGACCCCGACACGGAAAGCGATATTGATCTCGTTGACCAGGTCTTTGGCAGTTTTTTCACGCTGGCCCCAATCCTTGAGAGAGACAAAAATAAAACTGGCGTTAGAAGACATGCTGTTGGAAAGCAGGCTAAATCCGGCAGCAGTGGTGACATATTCAAATTCTTCATAATGTTCGAGAATTTTTTCGACTTTTTTAGATACAGCATCAGATCGCTGTAAAGAGGCGGCATCCGGCAATTGGATATTAACGAAAAAATAACCTTGGTCTTCCTCCGGCATAAATCCGGCTGGTAGCCGTCCCCCGACCAGAATGGTTGCCAATACCACTACAATTATGAAGATAACCCCGCGCATAATTTTACGGGTAAAAATGTTAGCATAACTCATATAAGAATCGGTGGATTTGTCGAAAGCGGAATTAAATTTGCCGAAAAATTTACCAAGAATTCCACGATATGGTTTTTGTTTTCTCAGCATGAGGGAACAAAGTGCCGGGCTCAAGGTCAACGCGTTGATGGAAGAAAAAACCACCGAAACCGCTACGGTTATGGCAAATTGTTGATACAAAAGTCCAGTGATACCGCTCATTGCTGCAACGGGAATAAATACGGCTACTAAAACCAATGTAGTGGCTATGACAGGAGCGGTCACCTCATTCATTGCATGAACGGTTGCCTCTTTAGAGTCCATTCCTTTTTCAATATTAACTTGTACCGCCTCCACCACCACAATGGCATCATCCACTACAATGCCGATGGCTAAAACCAGCCCTAAAAGTGACAAGACGTTCACGGAAAATCCCAGGGATGGGAAAAGAATAAATGCACCAACCAGAGAAACCGGTATAGCGATTGTAGGGATTACGGTTGCCCGCCAATCCTGAATAAAGATGAAAACCACCAATATCACTAAGAAAAGAGCAATAAACAGTGTTTCAACAATTTCCGCGATTCCAGCAGTGATTGGTTTTGTCGAATCGAGCGATATATCATATCTTATGCCTTCTGGAAATGATTGACTAAGTTGTGCCATGGTTGCCCTGACTTGTTCTGCCAATTCCACAGCATTTGAGCCAGGTGCCTGATATAATGAGATTAGGGCACATTCCTTGTTGTTCATCCTTGTAAAGGCGTTGTAGGTTTCCACTCCCAATTCCACCCGGGCGACGTGTTTAATTTTTACCTGTGAACCCCCCTCACTGGTTCGTATCACAATCTCTCCGAACTCTTCTTCCGATTGCAAGCGTTCGGGCAGACGTACGGTATATGTAAATTCTGTTCCGGGGGGGGCAGGCTCGGCACCAAATTTACCTCCCGGCACAATAACGCTTTGCGCACGTATGGCATCGATAATTTCTGGTACTGTAATATTTAATTGCGCCAGACGGTCGGGCTTGATCCATATTCTCATAGAATAATCGCTGGCACCCAATACATTCACGCGCCCAATTCCTTTTATTCGAGCCAGTATATCCTTTATATTAATCAGAGCATAATTACCCAAAAATTGTTGGTTGTATTGTCCCACTGATGTCAGAGTAATCAGCATCAAGATGTTCGGGAGTGATTTCTCTGTTGTGACTCCCAATCTTTTAACTTCTTCCGGTAGTTTAGCTGTAGCGGCAGCTACGCGATTTTGAGTAAAAACGGTATTCATATCAGGATCAGTGCCAATATCAAAGGACACCTGAATGGTCATAGTGCCGTCGTTGGCATTGATGGATTTCATGTAAATCATGTTTTCAACTCCGTTGATTTGCTGTTCCAGCGGTGTAGCAACCGATTGCTCCACGTTTATAGCGTTGGCGCCGGTGTAGGTCGAGCGAACTTCCACTACAGGGGGAGTGATATTTGGATACTGTTCGACGGGTAGGGTTGTTAATGACACCACGCCGACAATTACAGTTACAATGGCTATTACCATTGCGACAATTGGTCTTCTGACGAAAAAATTACCCATTTGAGTTTCTATCTACCGTAAAACAGTTTTACAAAAGTATGTGCCAATCTTTTTATCTGCTTTTAATTGGCATCTATCGGTTTAATATCAGTAATAACAGGATTAATAAGAAGGCCATCTCTTACTTGTTGTAATCCTTCATATACCACATATTCATCAGCCCTTAAGCCCTTTCTAATCATCCAAAAGTCATTGATTTTAGGGCCGACCTCCACTTTTCTTCGCTCCACCTTATTGCTGTCATTCACCACAAAAACGCTATATAAACCCTGCAACTCGGCCACACATCTTTGCGGAATCATGATGCCATTTTCAACCTCATCCACCAGGACGACGACTTTAGCAAACTGCCCAGGGCGTAATAGTCCCTCAGGATTGGGAAAGGAAGTTTGTATCAGCAATGCTCCGGTGTTCGGATCAACCTCCCGGTCGACAAAATTATACTTACCCGGGTAACTATAGGCAGAACCATCCGCCAGAATTAACCGAATATTATCTCTATCTCTTCTCCGACTTTGAGTTTGCTGTTCCTGGCGATAACGTGCCAGTGCTAAATACTGGTTCTCGGTAATGAAAAATTCAACCAGAACAGTATCGGTACGGGAAACCACATTTAAGATTACCGGGTTTGGGCTGCGGCCCACAAAATCTCCAACCTTTGCTTTGGTTTTGCCAATTATACCATTTATGGGAGAGTGAATCTTGGTGTAACTGAGTTGAATTCGCGAAGCCCTTAAGTTTGCCTCTGCTGCATCCACAGAAGCCACCGCTGCATCATAAAGAGCTACTGCAGCGTCTAAATCACTTTCGCTCACTGCTTTTTGTTCAGCAAGAGGTCTGATTCGGTTCAAATCGCTTTGAGTTTTGGCAAGTGTCGTTTTCGCTTCAGCGACTCTGCTCATTTTTGCTGCTACATCTGCTTCAAAAGGCTGGCTTTCCAGAGTGTAAAGGAGTTTACCTTTTTTGACTTCAGATCCTTCCTTAAAATGGATTCCTTCGAGAAATCCTTCCACTCTTGCACGAATCGCGATATCCATCAATCCATAAACCTGACCAACAAATTCCTGAAAAACGGGAATTCGTTGTTCTTTCACCTGATAAACGGGAATATCAGATACTATTTGGCTTCTCTGTTCGCCCTCACCACACGACACAAAAAATAAGAGTAGGCTCAAGAGAAAACATTCCTGAAAAAGTTTCATTTTTGCTCTCTTTATACTGAAAGTTGATAAAAAAAATGAATAAAACAGCGGATTTGAATGTGGTTAAATAACAAACGATAATCTTAATAGCAATATCTAATAAAATCAAGATTAATATTCATCTGAGTGGTCTTAACCAGGATTAACACAATTTATTTCTAATTAACTTTAATGAAAAGTCAAAGGTTGACCAGTTGCACCCAAAACACTTAACCATAAGGGCCCCTTCGGATCGACCTGATTTCGTTCAATAATCACTTGTTTGATGGGTATATGAACCAGTCGCCGGTGCCACATTGCAATGACCATCTCCGTTTTTCCTGCCATGGCAGCATGAACGGCATTTAAAGCAAGACTAGTGCATAGTACACTATCGTAGGGAGAAGCTTTCACGCTTCGAATAATATAACTGGGATCGATGTACTTTAAATTGACTTCCATTTTTATTAATTTAAAGTATTGAACAATTTTTTCCTTAAGGTAAATTCCAATATCTTTGAGTTTTATATTTCCCGAGGCATCAGTTTCTCTGCCTTCATTTTGAAGTAAATCCTGCCCCGCTCCTTCTGCCACAACGATTAGGGCATGTTTACGGTCTTCCAAGCGTCTTCGCAAAACCTCTAAAAATCCGTCTGGACCATCGAGGCGAAAAGGTATCTCAGGTATGAGCACAAAATTTACCTGATTTGAAGCCAGCGTAGCTGCACAGGCTATAAAACCAGATTGACGTCCCATTAATTTTACCAAACCAATTCCGTTCGGTGCACCCTGAGCTTCACGATGGGCGCCGTTAAGTGCCTCAACTGCCTTGGAGGCAGCCGTGGCGTAGCCAAAACTTTGATCCATGTATCTGAAGTCATTGTCAATGGTTTTGGGAATTCCGATAACAGTTATTTTAAGACTTCTTTTTTTAATCTCTTCGGCAATTGCTAAAGCACCACGCATACTGCCATCTCCACCGACAACAAATAGAATATTGATGCCCAGTTTTACCAGCGAATCCACCATCTCTGCCGGTTCCTGGCTTCCACGCGAAGAGGCGAGTATTGAGCCGCCTTGTTCATGAATTTCACTTACAAGTTCCGGTCTTAATTCAATAAAATCTCCGAAGGCAATCCCTCGATATCCAAAACGGAATCCAATAATTTTTTTAACATTGTAATGGTAGCTGGAGGCCATTACCAGATCCCGAATAACATTATTTAAACCAGGACAAAGGCCGCCACAGGTTACAATACCGATTTTTACTTTTTCGGGAGGGAAGTATATTTTTCTGTGAGGACCTGCTATTTCCAGAGAAGGCAATTTTTCTAAGGGTTCTGAGCTATTGAGTAAATATCTGACTCTGTCATTAAGTAAAATCCGTTCTTCCTCATCAATAAATTGAATACTCCATTCCTCTGGTTCCGTTCCGGGAACCAGAGGTGATTCTACTTTACAAGGCCCTAGATTGGAAATGATGAAGTTATTGAAACTGACCATTTGTAATTATCCCAACACAAAATATCTTCCGGAAAAACATATACGGTTAAATCAAATAAGAAAAACGAAGATTCGACAGTTTATACTAATGTCCGCTGTTTTTAGTTATTAATCTGTCCGGTAGAATTATTCTTAATAGAACTACACCCACAATTGCACTTAAGATTGATCCAACCAAAATTCCAACCTTTGCCGCATCCAGAAGCGTGCCTTCGAGCGCTAGCCCGGCGATAAATAATGCCATGGTGAAACCGATGCCTGCCAAGAATCCCCCGCCAACTATTCCACCCCAGCCGATCCCTTGAGGTAATTTGGCAATCCCTATTTTTACGGAAAGGAAACTAAAAAGAAAAATGCCGAATGGTTTACCGATAAATAAACCGGCGATAATTGCCATAGCAATGGGATCGGTAAAGTAAGCTGTTTGGATAATCACTCCGGCATTAGCAAGCGCAAATATCGGCATAATCAGGAAACTGACCCACGGATGGAGATCGGTTTCAAAGCGCTGTAAAGGCGATATCGATTTTCGAGTTGCCCGTTCCATTTGACGCAACATTTGATATCTCTCTCCACTACTTTGCCAGCCCTCTCCCTGTAAAAATTTCATGGTATTTTGAACAATTTTATTCAAACGATTTTCACTTACCCAACTCTCCAGCGGGGTGAGAAAACCAATTATTACTCCGGCAATTGTGGCATGAATTCCGGAAGAATAAATTTGATACCACACAAATAATGCAACTACAACGAAAACAAAAGTATTTCGTACTCCAATCTTCATCAAACCAACAAAAGCGATAATCCCGAACATGCCCCACAACAGGGCATACAAGTCCAGTTGGGCAGTATAGCCGATTGCAATGACAAGAATCGCTCCGATGTCATCTGCAATGGCGATGGAAAGGATCAATACACGAAAACTGTTGGGGATTCGTGAACCTAAAATTGCCATGCAGCCCACCACAAAAGCGATGTCGGTTGCCATTGGAATTCCCCATCCGCTTTCTCCTGGACTCCCGCTCTGCAGAGTGAGATAAATAGCTGCCGGCGCAATCATTCCGCCTAAAGCGGCAGCAATTGGTAAAGAGGCTCGTTTCAGGTCGCTTAGTTCACCGATTACCAGTTCCCGTTTTACTTCTAATCCTATTACGAAGAAAAAAATTGCCATTAGAAGGTCATTAATCCAATGCTGTATGGAGAGTTTCATCTCAAGACTTCCGAATACGAAACCGATTTTTGTTTCCCAGAAGCTAATGAAAGTATCTCCCGCAGGTGAGTTGGCGAGAATCAAAGCAATTGCAGTGGCTAAGAAAAGAACAATGCCACTTGCCGATTCGACATGAAGGAAACGAGTGAGAGGATTCAGAATAATATCTATTGGTTCTTTTGGGAGAGAGGTATCTTTTTTATTGGATCGGTCTTCAGTGCTCATCAATTATTCTCCTGCAAAAGCTAAAGCCTATTCGAGTTCGAAATTAGTAATGAGATGGATATCAGGTACTATATCCTAGTTTAATAGGTATGGAAAGCAAGTCGTAAAATGAAAAAACCTGGCCTAAAGATCAAGTCAGGGTATGTGTTTTATTTCATTTCAGTATTTTCCATTTTTGGCCTTTTTATCAATGGTAATGCAGAGGCAATCTGAATATCCATTACCATATCAATTTGATTTTCAACCTGAACGAATTTAGCAGCAGTAACTGCGGACATTGCCTTCTGAAACTTTTTGTTATATTTTTTCTTCAACTTTAGTCTATTTTCTTCCTGTTTAAAAAAGGTATTTACTATCTCATTTGCTTTTTCTTCTGTCAGTTGATCATACGATCGCCCATATTCCCTCATGAGTGCCAGTTCCTCGTCACCTAATTTCATATATTCGTTCTGATACTCTCTGTAAATGGGCCAGAAAATCGAGGCTTCATCGTCGCTCAAGTCCATTGCTTCGGAAACCACTGCAATTCTCTCCGTTTGGAGGTCGGAGCGAATCAACTCGATAAAAGAATCCTGAGCAAACACCATACTGCTTATTACTATTAATATGATTAAGACAATTATTCTCATCATAACTCCTTTCATAAGTTAATTATTTTGATTTTATAAAAGCCAAATTTACAAAGGTTCATCTAAAAATTCAATGCCTTCCTTAAAACCAGAAGAGGTTATTTTTCTTTAAATGGTTTTATTTATTTAATTGTAATGTGAAATTTTATGAATTTGGGATTGATTAAAAGGAAAAACCAAAAACGAGTTTCCAGTTTGCGTATGAAAAATTAGTAACATCTGGCCTCAACGGAATTTGATTAATTAACTTGTTTATCGGGGAATCCCTACCAAAATCGAGCTTATCACTTCCGAATGAATAACCAATTCCCAATGTCAGTTCAGTTTTTTTGATTATAATAGAAGCGCCTGCCAGAATATTAAATATATCCCACGATGCAATGGATAAATTAGTTTCCGAGTCCGGTTTTCTGTGTGAAAAATCCGATGAAAAACTGGCTATTCCGGAAATGTTTTTATTAAAATGATGTTCAATACCAATCCCCATATTTAAAACTTGCTGAGATTCACTGGTAACGCTACTGTTAAGGGTGTCACCTGAAATTTGGGCTATGAAATCTTCGGTTTTGATGACGTCGTATTTTTGAATGCTGTTGAACCATTCGGCACTAAGGTAAATATTGGTTCTTTTTTTAAATTTCAGTGTTGTTCCGATCCCAATTGAAAGGGGAGTTTTGTAATCCGATCCAACACCGTCCTGAAAATCTACCGCTGCCCATGTTTCCTGTTTCCCATCTCCGGTAGTATCCGGACCAATGTAAGTGATGTTTATGCCCGCCTCTCCGCTACTGTACAATTCGATACTGGGAGTTGTTATCGTAAGGCCCATGGTTAAGCCAATAAAGTCGAAAGTGAAGCCCAGTTTTGCCAAAAGGCGGTAGTTATTATATTTATAGTCTCTTGAGCCATTAAAAATGTAAATATTCCCGTCACTGGTTATCAGCTCTGATGATGATTGTATGGTAGCCCGATGACTTCGAAATAATGCATAAGTACTAATTCCATAACCAATTTTATTTAAAAATCTGGACGCCCAGGTTATTCCCCACCATGGTTCACTTAGTCGTTCTGTTACGCGAAGCGTACTCCAACTAGCTTCATCTCCAGGAACACTTGGATAAAAATCAAGCGACATAACTTCGGTACCGGAGAGGTCAAATTTTACTTCGTGCCGCGTAAATATTGAATATCCTAAAGTATTTTTTCCCAGCCATTTGAATTTAACCAAGCCAGCTATCATTGAGGGGGCCGGGTCTATTCTGGAAGAGTTTAATTTTACATCCTGAAACCCCTTCCCCCTTAGGGTAATTATAGGGTATTGAAAAACTTTTGCTGCTAAAATCAAATCAGGGTCTTCGATCAAAGATAATCCACCAGGATTATAGTAGGTACCGCTAAGTTCCAGTACACTTCCGATTACTGCACCCCCCAACAGATTCGCCCTGGTTCCGTATTGATTGGTCCAGTAATTGGCATCTTGAGCGAAGAGAGAGGCTGTATAATTAATTTGAAGAAAATTAATAAGAAGATAAAGTGTGATTCGAATCGATACTCTTTTCATAAACGGTTGACTATTTATGCCTTCTCTCTTGAGAAATGTTGGGTTTTGATTGTTGTTAAATGGCAAAAAGAAATTTGCTCGAGATTAAAATCAATTTTTGCTATTACTTTGTATTTTCAAATCCATCAATAGCCGCTGTGCATTCTGATCCCCCGGAAACATTCTTACAAGTTTTTCAGCATACTTTAATGCATCTGTGGTATTTTCCATATCCCGATTTATCGTGACAAGCGAAATAAGTATATCACGGTTATAGGGATGTCGATTAAATGCATCCTCCAAAACCTGTAAGGCCTTTTCCACTTCACCTGTTGAATGCAACGCAATTCCATAAGTATAGCTGAGATGTGAATCTTCAGGATTTAAATCCGCTGCTTTTTCAAGATATCTAAGTGATTCCGGAAGCCGTTTTTGTCGAGCCAGTAATAATCCCAAAGCATAGTTGATTTCTGGCATGTTTGGTTGTCTTTCCAATGCTTGCGACAAGATGCGTTCACCATCCGCTTCTCTCTCTTGTAAACGGTAAAGATCTGCAAGATTGACATAAGCGTAAACAAAATTTGGTTCAATTTTGATGGCATGAAGATATTCCCGCTCCGCTTTTTCATAATCGCCAATCTGTAAATAGTAATTACCGAGTGTAACACGGAAAGTGGGTCGATCTCCAAATTGCGTTAGTGAGGAGAGATATTTACTGGTAGCAATTTCCAGGGCAACTTTATCCTCATTGATTAACAATTCTTTCGGTGTCGGCGCTAATACCCTTGCTGTTTCTATTTGCACAAGAAGAATCGGATCATTTAGCAAATGTTTTCCCAGTGTAAATCTCAGATTGGGCTCAAATGCTTCGAGTGCATGCACCGAAGCATAACGAATAATGGGATCTTTATTATAAGTCAAATCAGAAACTGTTTCAACAGAACTATTGCTGAGATAATCACGCAACAAAAGTAAAGCAGTTGCCCGGATGATATTGGGTTGAGTTGTATCCACAATTAAAGATATCAACAATCTTTCCGCATTCGGATGCCCATTTCGCCCCTGATGCAATATCTCTCCATAATGTTCTCTTTTTGAAAAATCTGTACCATACCATGAAGTAACTGAATCGGCAGCCCATTGATTTGTCTTATTTGAATGACATTTTATGCAGGCATTGGGTGTTCCTAATTCAATCGAAAGATCCGGACGTGGAATTCGGATACTATGGTCACGCCTCGGATCGATAACCATATAGGTTCTTTCAGGCATGTGGCATTCCACACAAAGTGCACCCGTTGAATCAGGATTATGAAAATGGTGAGAGCGATCCGCAAATTTTTCCTGAAGATGGCATCGATAACAAAGTTCATTACCTGTTGCGTAAATTTTCATGCTGTGCGGGTCGTGACAATCACTACAGGTCACTCCTTTGTGAAACATTTTACTCTGCAGAAATGAGCCGTATACGTACACTTCATCCTGTATTTGTCCATCCGGGAAATACATTCCTTCTTCAAGCAATTGCAGGCGATGGGTAGAAACGAGAGGTTGACCGTAAATATAATCAGAAGTAATCGGATCTCTGCGGGCATGGCATCGGGCGCACAACTCGATCTCTTTATGCGACTTCAACGGGGTGCTTCGTTGCGCATTTCCGGTTCTAAGATCGAAAACCCACCCCCCCATATTTGGATCCTTCAACTGGATAACCAATCCTTTTTGATAAATGCCTTCGGTACTTTCTCCCTTTTTGTTCAATTTTGCCCATTCCAGATGCTCAGAACCAGGTCCATGACATGCCTCGCAAGATACATCGATCTCTGACCAAGTGGTGCCATAAGAATTTGTATTCTGATTGTAATTCAATTTAATATTTGTTGAATGGCACTCTGCACACATATAATTCCAATTTTGGTTTGATCTGGTCCAAAAAAGCAAATCGTCCGGTGGGATTCTTTCATTAGCATAAATATGGAACCAGCGTTGACCCCCCTCACCTTTCGTCCGGGTATCCCAGCATAAAGGCAGCACCTGCAGGCGCCCATCTGGAAACTCAACCAGATATTGTTGCAGTGGTGTTGCCCCAAATGTGTACTTAATTTCAAAGTCGTGGAGTTTTCCATCCTCACCTTCGGTATTCACAAAAAATTTACCGTCTCGTCTAAAGAAGGTCGATTTAATGCCATATTTTGTATAAGTGCCGTTTTTAAAATTCCCGAGAACAGTTACCTCACTTGCCTCCTGCATAGCCAGATCATGATGCGAGTTTCGCCACAGTTCATATTCTCTTTTATGACATGCTATACAGCTGTCTCTGCCAACAAAAGTAGATTCCCCTGATATGCTATTTTGGTGCGAAGTTGATAAATTCTGTATTTTCTGATGGCTTTCAGAGGATTCACATCCGGAAATGCAGAGATAGAGAGATAATAGAATGATAGATAAAAGTGCGGATTGAAAGTTAATCATAATTGTGTCGCCGGAAAATTTCTTTATAAAAATCATGTCCAATATATAAATAGCCTAAAAATACTAAGAGAAATTGGGATTTGGAATATAATGTAACAAAACATGGCGTTCTTAAACAGGCACAATTATATTTATATGAGACAGAACTATCTAAACAGGAGATAAAAATGAAAATCAAATTTTCAGTATTAATGATGCTGATTGTTTACATTAGTGTTTCTTGTAGTTCTTCGATTAAAATACAAACCGACTATGATAAAACCATTAATTTTGAAAATTATCATTCCTTTAAGTTTTTAGAGGATGATGGTATAGAAAGTCTCCGGGCAGTCAATGTTTCTAATAAACGGGTAATTGAAAATGCCATCTCTTATGAATTGCGCAGCCGGGGAATAATAGACTCAAATAATCCGGACCTGCTGGTGTATTATCAAACCATGTCCCGCACAAAAAGTAATGTTGCCGGATACTCCGATTATTATAATAAGAGATATAATATGGGATTACCCACATCTTCAGATCAGTTATATCTTTATGAGTACGAGGAGGGTAAATTGATAATTGATATTATTGACGCTAATGAAGACAACCTGGTATGGCAGGGAATAGCACAGAAAGCCTTGAAAAATGAGGGAGGAGATATCGAGAACATTATTAATAAAGCAGTAGAAAAGATGTTTGAAGATTTTCCGGTAGCAATTCATTATGATTAAAACCAGCTTTTTAAGCCAACTAACTGATTTGCGGCGGGAGGTGGACCATCATGCATAGACTTGGAAGTCAAAATCCGGGCAAAACTTTTGATAATCCTTAATGATTTTATATTTGAGATGGGTTTTGCAGTTATCTGATGTGAATGCGTGTGAAATTGCATTGAGATTGCATTTCAATAAGTCACCATAATTCCAGTCAAATTCTTCCATTAATTTAAGATACTCTTCGCTCAATGTAATATTTGTCAACGTTCGTGCATCGGTGTTGATGCCGACGGAAATTCCTGATTTGTAAAGGTAATCGATGGGATGGTTTGAATAGCTGTCAAAAACATCGACCTGCACATTGCAGGTGGGACATACCTCCAAATGAATATTGTCATCTCTCAACTTTTTCATCAATTCCGGATCTTCAATGCTTTTTACTCCATGACCGATTCTTGAGGGCGCGAAACATTTTAAGGTTTCTTTAATACTCTCCGGCCCCTTTGCCTCACCGGCGTGGGCAGTTCGAGGTATTCCTTTGGAAATGGCATACTCAAAAGCTTTTTTGTGATTATCAATCGGATAGCCTGCCTCATCGGCTGCAAGATCAAATCCCACCACTAACGAATTATCAATATACTTCTCAACCAGTCTGATGGTCTGCAGGCTTTGATCCTCACTGAAATGCCTGAGGGTGCACAGGATAATTCCCGCTTTTATCCCAGTTTTTTCAGTGCATAAACCTATTGAATTAGATACACTTTCCACCACTTCTTCGGGTTGAAGGCCATCCTTCAAATGCTGTAGCGGAGCAAAACGAATTTCAGCATACACCACATTTTCATTTTCCAATTGGGAAAACAAATCACAGGTTACCATCTCAAGTTCTTCTCTGGTCTGCATCAGCTCTATCCCGCTGGATGCCCGTTTTAGAAAGTCTGATAGATTCCTGCATTTCGCCGGGGCGATAAAATCGGTGCTGTAATCTTCTTGGGGTATATCTGGCCGTAATTTTTTTACGACCTCCCAACTCAGTGAACAATCGAGATGTAAATGCAATTCAACTTTCGGGAGTTTTCTCAGGAAACTCAGTTCCGCCTGATGATTTTTCATTTTTATTGTGACACCATCGTGACAAATTCTTATTCAATTATCTCAAAACTATTCTTGATTAAATCCGGCAGTTCAATGATATCAGGAAGTTCGTAATACTTTTTGCGATTATCTGGTTGCTCAACATTTTCATGAATCCATGTGGTATGATAGGGAATATGGACTGCTTTGCTCCCAATATTTAGTATGGGCAGAATATCCGATTTTAGTGAATTGCCAACCATCAAAAACTTATGACATTCAATGCGATGTTTTTTTAAGATTTTGAAGTAAGTTGCCTCATCCTTTTCGCTCACAATTTCCACGTATTTAAAAAATTCTGATAATCCGGAGCGTGCAATTTTACTTTCCTGATCAAACAGATCCCCTTTCGTAATCAGCATTAATTTGCATATTTGAGATAAATGAATCACTACTTTTCTTACATTGGGGAGCAGTTCAATAGGATTATTCATCACTGATTTACCGATACTAATGATCTGTTCAATTTCCCGGGCCGTAATTCGTTTACCGGACAATTCAATCGCTGTCTCGATCATCGAAATAGTGAATCCCTTTGCGCCATAACCAAAAAGGGATAGATTTTTCATTTCAACTTTATATAAATTTTCCGTTATAGATTGAATGTCCACGTAATTTTGTAAAATTCTTTCCAGTTCTTTTTCCGCATTTCTATAATTGGGTTCATTTACCCAGAGGGTGTCATCGGCATCAAAGGCAATTACTGAGAGGGGTTGTCTCATCATTCTTTTGTCTTTTCAAATTGAATGGAAGTAAAAATAATAATAAAGTTTAGCAGAACAATAACAAATTCTGCGAAAATTGAAAGGGGTAAGATTCTTTCAGGTGGTTAGACTATTTTTTTGGGGGATAAAAAGTCATGGATAACTTTATATATCGCGCCGGTATGGTGAATTTCATAATCAGGAGGGACTTCCCATGCGGATGTGTCTTCCTTTGAAGCGTAACATGCAGCAATACTGATAATTTTTGTACCTATGTTTTTTTTCTGGAACAACCGATTTGCATTTGAAACACACTGGGCATCACTTTCATGATCACCGATGTAAAAAATATGACCCGAATCGAATCCAGATAATTTCTCAACGCACAATACCAATCCATCCGGTTCCGGCTTTTGCCGTTTGATATTAACCTCTTCATAGCCAATGACTGCTCTGAAGTACGGCAGCATCTGATTCGATTCTAATAGTCTAATTATGTTACTTTTTGAATTCATTGAGACGATTCCATGGGGATATTTGTCAAGAGATAAAACGGCATCTTTGATTCCGTCTAAAAGAGATACAGGCGTTTTATCATTTATTTGATACTCCGTCCAGAGCCTGCCTGCTTTATCCGTTTGTGTATCATCCAAAGCAAACTCTTCTTGATAAAGTTCTCTCCAATTGGAATATTTTCTGTTTGCCAGCTGATAGGTACTGATTGATTGTAATGCCGGAAATTCATTTGCATTTTTCCCGGATATCCTTGAAATGATTTCTCTGGTTACATTTAGATTTTTTTGACGTGTATCTACTAATGTGCCATCATAATCCCAAATAATCCCGCAAACATTTCTGTCAGTATTCATGATTACATAATAGAGTGTTTTAATACCCGTTGAGTCTTTTAGTCCATTTATTCATACAGATTATATATTTTATATGTTTTGTAACATGCTGAATACTATGGTGATTTTTTAAGCCGTTGTTCACTCTTTATTATTTATAATGAGTGTATCTTCAATTTCTTCTTTCATGGAAATCAGGTTAAGGCTTTCATCGTATTCGGCACCAAACATGAATGACCTGCCTGCCAGGTAATATTCGTAGATGTACCGGTCTGTTTCGGGTGTGGGGATATTTAATAATTCTGATTGGTTAATCCACTCTAAATCCCCCTCCTTACAGCGTGATGGCGGGCAATACTCGATTTCCGCAACATACACAAAGCAGATCCAATTATATTTTGTTGGCGAGCTTTCTACCAGTAAGCCGCAATACTTTGCAGTGCTAATCGTTACCCCCGTTTCTTCAAATGTTTCGCGTACTGCTGCCTGCAGGGGACTTTCGTATAAATCAATTTTTCCTCCAACCGGTGTATATTTATTTTTATTAGGATCCTTGTTTCTTTTTATTAAGAGGAACCTATCATGATTCTTTAGAATGACGAGAACTGCCGGTTGTTTTTGTCCGTGTGGAACGATCATCGGTGAGACTTTGCGACCTTAAGTCTTTGAAATTGATTTTTAAGATTGAAATAAAAATATATTATTCGGATAAATATGATATGTATAAACATCTGAAAAACGAATGGATTTCAGAATTTGTCACTCTGAATTCAGTTCAGAGTCTGTGAGATCAGTTGATTCCGAATTAAATTCGGAACGACACTTATTGGGGGCGTTACATTTTTCAGATGTTTCCTGCAATTCCCTCTACAAAAATTGGCCTGCCGAATTTTGTTATCCGGCAGGCCGGAAAATAATAGAGAACATACTCCTTCGTCGAAAATGATACCGACAAACTAATTAAAGAAATACCTCAAACCTAATTGAATCTGCCAGCGGGAATTCAGACTCGGATCATCAACAAATGTCCCTGCGGTTGGCCCGGTATAATTAAAAACTGGCTCTCCCTGAGCATTAAAGCCAGTAAGTGTAAGCGGTGAAGTGGCAGCAGAGTTGGCCACTTTTCGGACTCCCCAGCTTGAGCTAATCAAATTGGGCAAATTCAATAAGTCGAAACTGATCTGAAATGTATGCCGCGTATTACCGGAATTAAATGCAAAATCCTGAAGTATCCTTAAATCGATGTTCCAGAACCAATCATTGATTAATCCAAACCTCTCTGCTATTTGACCTCGATGTGAACTCAGATACTTGTCTTGTTTAATGAATTCATCTAATTCCCGCCATTGTTGTGCAGCAGTTTTTACAACGGCACCGGATGCATCTCTGATATCATCCAAATTAATTTCACTTTGACTGCTTGGTATATAGATTAAATCATTACCGCCTTGCCCATCACCATTCACGTCACCCGAATACAGGAAGGAGTAGCGGTTACCGCCAGCACCGGCAAAACGGTTACCCTCTCCTATTTCGAGAAAGAGGCCAAAACTAGTACCCAGTGTTGGGGACCAGCTTTTGCGGAAGTTCGCTGCGCCGATAATCCGATGGCGGTTCCCAAATTCTGAATAACTGAGTTTTGGCTTATTCGGATCTCCTTGAACAGGACTTTCTGCCCATAATACACTGGCTATTTCGGTTGATTTAAACTGGTTCCTGGCCTGCAAATAGCTATAACCAAACATCGTGTATATACCGTTTGGAAATGTTTTACTTAATTGCAATGTCAAATTATAATTCCATCCTTCACTGCTATTATCCAAAACATACGCACCACCAAACCAGGCAATAGTGTCACCATTAACTGGTACAAACGTGTTTAAACGATTATTACCAGTGGCATCAGTATAATACGGCCTGCCATCAGGCAGGGTTCTGGCAGAGCGAGCCAAATTTGCATTCCTTTGAAAAATAGCGTTGATATCTTTTCCATATACAAATTCTGCGGTACCTAACCAGCCTCCCGGAAGTTTATGATCAACGGCAATATTTGAAGTCCACACTTGCGGCCATTTGAAATCCTCCACCATGGCGTTCAGGTCAAAAGACTGTTGGAGAACCGATTCTTTGGCTGTCGGAACCTGCGGGACACTAGGATTATCAAAAGGATGATAAACATTGGGGTTCGGACCGGGATTGGATATGACATTACCAATCCAAACAAATGGTAACCGGCCTGTAAAAATTCCGGTACCACCGCGGACCTGGGTAGAACGGGTTCCGGTGACATCCCAGTTAAAACCAACCCGCGGTGACCATAACGGTGTAGCACCGGGGAGTTTACTTTGATCAATTTTTTCAGAGTTTCCATCAGCATCTAATAGATTGAGAGCCCTGGAAAAAGGGTTATCAACCGGATCTGTAAAATACATCGGGAGGTCTACTCTTAAACCATAGGTAAGATTGACTTTATCTGAAACATTAAATTCATCCTGTGCATAAAATGCCAACTGACCGACATTGATATTTTCCCCTTTAAATGGTCCCGCCCCGATGAACGAGTTGTAATCAACAAAATTTGGACTATTGGGATCGGTTCTGTCAAAAAAATCATTCAGAGAATCAAACGTGTTGGGAAGGCCATCAAATCCGAATAAACCATGTCGGAAAATGTTGAAGGAATTAAAAAATGTAAACTTTTCGAAATTAGCTCCAACTGTTATCACATGATTTTTTGTATAGTAACTAAAGTTATTGGTAAATTGCCAAACATCCTGGTCTAAAATATTATGGATTGAGAATGGTTCATGCCCTAGAGTGGTATAAGTGACACCATCCAACCCTACTTCCAATGTGGGATAATCTGCACTGAAAGGCTCCCGGAAATCACGAAATCGGTTGTAACTGAAAAAGAATTTGTTGGCAAATTTTTGAGTTTGGCTTTTTAGTTCCAGAGCATAAGAGTTTAGCTGATTGTTGATCCGGTAACCGGAATTTTGGAACGGTAGACTATTTTCATTCGGACCCCTGCCGGTTGCTCTGTAGCTAAGAACAAATGGATGCGGGCCCTGGCCACGAAAAGCATCCAAACGATTATAACGAAAAGTTACATTGTGCTGATCATTAATATTCCAATCCAGCTTAGCCAGAATTTTTTCATTATCCGTTTTATGTTTAAAGCCTTCGTACTCACCAGTTTCATAACCGTATACACTTTTCATTCGGGATTTTATTGAATCCATGGTTGATGCGCTTACACGTGATTCACCAAATGTAACGTTTCCGTCCCGGTCTGCGACGAAATTGGTGCCCGGATCATCCCGCCTTACTACTTCGCCGCTTACAAAGAAGAATACTTTGTTGCGAACGATCGGGCCGCTGGCTGTAAAACCATATTGCGCAAAGGCCAGATCCGGATTTGCAATTACATCATTGCCAGCGACCTTGTTGCCAACGAAGCTTTCGTTCCGACCGAAGGCGTACAAAGAGCCTTGAATTTGATTGGTTCCACTTTTTGTTACACTATTGACGCCGGCTCCGGTAAATCCTCCCTGACGGACATCGTAGGGTGCGATAGAAACCTGAACCTGTTCAATGGCGTCATAGGGTACGGGTTCGGAGCGTGCCTGTCCTCCGGGGGCAGGATCATCCAGACCAAAAGAATTGTTAAAATAGGAACCATCCAGCGAGATACTGTTGTATAACCAGTTTTTTCCACCAAAACTGTAATTACCATCACTTCTGGGATCAAATCGAATAAGATCCCTTGTAGTTCTGTTCACCGAGGGCATTTCCTTTACCTGATCCGGATTTACATATGTGGCTGCCCCGGTCCTTCCGCTGTTCAAAATGTCGTCAACCTCACCAGTGACAGTTACTACTTCACCGGCAATGGCTTCTTCTGCCAGGGTAAAATCGACGTCCAGATCCTGTCCCAGGCTTAGATAAATTTGTGTTTGAATCTGATCCTGATAACCCAGATATGATGACGTAACCGTATAAGGACCGCCTATCCTCATGTTTTGAATGTTATACTGGCCATTATCTCTGGTTGAGGCTCCGTAACGGGTTCCGCTGGGATCATGAACCGCCACAACATTCGCTCCTACTAATGGTGCTCCGCCTGCATCATTTACCACACCACTCATTGACGCAGTAGTGACTCCCTGCCCAAACATACCAGTACTACAAATCTGTAGAATAAGAAAAATTGCGGCCCATACCGACGGGCCAACTCCTTTAATAATATTTCTCATAACAGATCTCCTAATTTGTTAATTGGTTAAAATTAAGGTAGAATTGATGTAAAGAAATGTAAAGAATTCGGGGTCCAAGGGCTTCTCGAAAAGACATTGGTTGTTGAGTGTCCGTAGAATATATAATATCTACATATTTTTGTAAAGAGCTAAATTTATCTTAATGAAAAAATTTTTCTAGAAGCTTTGTTCCAATCCACTAAGTTAGTCCTTAGCCGTTGATTTCAAAGTGCAAAAAGGTTTTTATAATCGATAGTTAAAAAAGTAAACTCACTGATACTGTAATCTGACAGCGAACCTGCAATCTAAAAGTAACAGTTGATTATCATAGATTTAATGGTTTAAATATTTGCAATGATATATATTGGAATAGATATTCGAACTCAGGTATTTACGGATTGGTGTTGAATTAGATTCGAACCGTTTGAGAAAATTAATTTTTGAAAGGAATTCTATGGCATTTAAAATACCCATTAATAAAAATAATAAATTGGAAACTTTGGTAAGTCATATTAACGAGGATGAGGAATTATTTCAGCTCTGGAAGTGTGCAAATGTGAATGCCGTTGATCGTTTGGGCATTAGTGACCATGGTGAGATACATATTCGTATCGTGGCCAATGCTGCTTTACGTATCATGCGTTTACTAATGGAAAATGGGGTGCAGCCAAGTGTTGTAAAGGATCATGGATTGACCGATGAGGATGCCGAAGTTATTGTTGTGCTGGCATCTTGTCTGCACGATACCGGAATCTCCATTCATCGGGATAATCATGAGAGATACAGCCTCTTCATCGCCTTCCGCAAAGCCCGGGAACTATTGGAACGTATTTATGGAGAACCGGAATTAACGATTATGGTTTCGGAAACTTTACATGCCATTATTGCGCACGATGCAAAGGAAAAATGTCTAACCGTCGAAGCGGGAGCACTCAAAGTTGCCGATGCAACGGACATGACACAGGGTCGCTCGCGAATACCATTTGAGGCAGGGAAGGTCAATATTCATTCCGTCTCCGCACAGGCGGTGGATGGTGTAAGCATAAAGAAAGGAACAAAAAAGCCGGTCTGTATTGAAATTAAACTGGCAAACTCTGCCGGCATTTTTCAGATTGATGAACTGCTTAGAAATAAACTCAAAAATTCAACACTAATACCTTTTGTAGAGGTTACCGCCAAAATCGAGGGTGAGACCGAAAGGCGATTGTTTGAATCCTTTACTATTTGAAGAAAGATTAAATTTTGCGTTCCTATCTCCGTGTTTTTGCCAAAAACTTTAAGGACTTTTGCCGAAGGAAAACCCTTTTTAGATTTGCTATTTGAATCAATCAGTTATTTATTTCCAAATAGCTCATACAGTTTTAAACAAGTATGCTGCGTGATTATTCTCGCGAATGAGATTACTGGAGAAAAATGAAATATTGACCATGGAAAAGAGCATTAGGGAGTTTAGAGCACAGGCGCAAAGTATCGTCATTAAAATTAAAAAACGGTGGACTGCTGAACTCTCAGTTACTGTTTCAGTCATCGCTGTTTTGTTAGGAGCGGTTCTCTCTCTTCATGGTCTTACAAATCATTTATTTTGGGATGACGAAGCAAATACCGCCCTTTTTGCCAGAAACTTAATGAATGAAAAATCATTAACTGCCTGGGATGGTAGGAATGTAATTGGATACCGGATGGGGGCTGAATTAAATGAATCACTAGAAAATGTTTACATGCCACCCTTACAATACATAGTTGCAGGTGTTGGGTTCAAGTTGTTCGGTGAGAATACATTGGGGGGTAGAATTCTTTTCACCATGGCCGGTATTCTTGGTGTTTTATTTCTGGCTCTATGGGCAAAAAATTTTATGGGAGAACAGTTCCCCTGGTTTTTGCCTGCTTTGCTTTTAGCGATTACACCGTCTTATTTATTATTTATCAGGCAGTGCCGTTATTATTCAATCAGTGTTCTGTTTACCTTTATTCTATTGTGGATATGGTGCCTTCCTTATGGAAAGGCCTCGAAATCGATTGAACAGAATTCGGGTTCAGTCCTTTCCGGTTGGTCTGAATTATTTCGTCATATCATTGGGATTATATCAGTTGTTATTCTTTTATCAGCCAATTATCTAAATGCGGTAGCGGCCTTAGGGATTATCCCTCTTTTTTTTGTCGAAAAATGCTTTAGAATTCACCAACGATTTTTATGGTTATTAGTGATTTATTCGGTTGCATTCATAGTTGGGATATATTTTCTAATCACTGCAAATCCCTTTGCCCTGAATGTTACCGGTGATGATCCCATTAATCCGCTATTGCGCTTCCTGGTGTTATTTCTATCTTTCTTTTGGGGGTTAAGTTATTATGAATTTTTCCCCATAGTCCTGATCCTCGTACTTCTGTTACCAAAGTTTGTCAAGAAATTACATTCTGCTTTACCACTTGCTCGTCGAGGGGGATTTCTATTTGGATTAATGCTGGTATACATTGCTGTAATAGCAACATTTTCGCCACAACCAGTTACAAGGATGGCTCACGCGGACATTCGATATATTGTACCTTTAATTGGCATAGGAACAATTCTCAGCACAGTTATTTTTATCATCCTGTGGAAATTATCTCGTTCTCTGGCCCTTATTGTCATCATACTCTATGTTTTCAGCAATTTTTTTTATATCAACTATGGTGGAAGAATACCATTGCGAAGTACCCTGTATGAGTATGTTTATGAAAATTTCAACGATTATACCACTTCTACTGAAGCAATGGTTGATTACCTACAAAAACTCCCGGCTGAATGTATCGTTCATATAGAACCACAGTATATGACGTATGGTCCAATGTTTTATTGTCCTCGTATTCGTTATTGTTGTCAATTACCCATAAAGAAATCAATTTCTCCGGACCTGAAAGCAAAGCTGCCAGATTACATTTTCGCCGGCCAGGTTAAACCAGATTTTATTTTTATTGCAGGTAAAGATCCCCATAAAGTATTGGATGATCTCAGCGAGAGGTTCGGCCCGGATTCTTATGAAATTAAAGCATATTTGCCTGTTTATTGGCGGGATTTGTCCAGGCCGGAATTGCATTTACATTCTTTTAAATCAAAATCCACAATTTCAGAAAATGAGGGTGTATCCGTAATAGGGTTAAAGGGGCCATAATCATGTTTTTTCTTTGATTCACAGTTAGTACGGATTGCTTTGTCCTCTTCCGGTGGAACTTATTCAGATAAAAATATTCGAGGTTAATCTATTTATTTCCAATGAAAATCTATATATAACATTTTGGACAAATGGGAACGATAAAACGAGGTAAAATTTTAATGACAATTGGCAATTATTTCCCAAACCATATTGTATTTGTCACAAGATAGTATAGAAAATCCAGGAGAAACTCATTTTGGAGTAGATAATAACCTGTGTAGTAATTTATTATATTTTTACCGATGTCAACCTATTCTTCAATGGGTGGTCACACATTTTCTGCCTCACTAGAGGTTCAAAATGAGTTGCGCAAGGCAGTCAGAAGGTAAAGGAAACTCCCAATTTGAATGTTTCAAGTGTCAATGGTTTTTCGGACTTGAACGGCCAGTTCATATTATAGGTCATCGAGTTGTAAAATATATATGCTAGCCCATTCTTAAAGGCAAAATAAAATAGCGGACCCAGAAAAGCTGTTCTACTTATGATATCTTCTGAGAAGACAGAAATGGCATTTATTGCCGTGAAACGGAGAAGATAACTACCCATCCACTCCCAGAAGATATGGCGGGGAAATACCAAAGAATATTCATAGGAACCGGTTACAGCAAGCGATTTAAACAACTGGAATTTCAGAGCTGTTTCGTTCACCTCTCCAAACCGATATTCCCCTTCATATCGGTCCAGAATGTCAACATCTTCTTGGACCAAATTTACCGGCCTTTTTGTTTTTACTTCTGTCCATGCCATGGCAAACTGATAAAATGGTAGTAATTCTATGGGTCCAATTTGATATCCATAGCCGTTTCGCTGTCCAAATCCAAATCGAATCATTTCAGGTTGAACTTTGCCAAGGGTATCTTCTTTGGCAATGTCCTGAAGAAGGTTTAAATCGGTTGAACTGTAAGAACCAAATAAATATCTTTCGTCAAGCCCCCACACATATTTTTCAAATCTTTTAATTTCGCTGTAGCCAAGTTTTGCTTCGGCAACACCAAATCTGGCAAATTCTCCCTGGAAGTCCCGTCTCTTTGGAATTCCATCACCATAGGTTGCCTCGATGAAAGGACGAAAGTCGCCTTGCCAGGCCCAATCAACATAATTTTCCCATCCCTCCTCCGATTGAGAAAATAGTAGATGAGGAACGCCGAATGCCGCAATCAGTATTAGAAGGCTTATTTTCTTTATCATTGTCACTTACTCCTGGTTCTGTTTTCATCCCACATTGATTTAATTAAGATCATAGGTAAGTATTATTAAGCTTAAAACTTACAAACACTTAGACTGAAATTCAAGCTCAATATTTACCTCGAAATACAATTCTGTTCAATTCCAAAAATATGTTCCTGGGATAAGAACGGCTTTGAAGTGTCTCTGATCTCGAAAATTCCATAAAATAATACTCAAACGGGTCATCGTAAAACTTATTTATGTGAAATAAAATGTAAATCTCTCTTGGAAATTACCCTTATTGAAAATAATATTTGACCTTTTATGATTCGAGACTGAATATATTGAAAGATTGGCGAGATACTGAGCAGATGAAACCTTGAATTCTTCGAAGATGTTTAATCAAGATTTATATAGTAAAAAGTAATGGTTTTGAACTTTTTGAAGGAAAAAATAAGATTGTTGTTTTCTAGTTAAACCCCCACCTTTTTTTAAAGAAATATATAAAAAAACAATAGAGGAGGCTCATATGATATCTAAAATGGTTTCTGGATGGATTTGTTTACTGATGTTGGTTCTAAATTTTGCGATATTTGCGCAAGATGAAGAGAAACCTGTTTACGGGTGGAAAAATGCTGCAATAGGAAATCTTAGTTTTACACAAACCAGTTTTGATAACTGGCAACAAGGCGGTGAAAATAGTTGGAGTTGGGTGTTTAACTTTAATGCCAGATTTTTATATTCACAGCCCAAATTTGATTGGCGCACAATCAACAAATTAGAATATGGAAAAACCAAGTCTGGTGACGATGAGTCAAAAAAAGCAGGTGATGAAATCTTTCTTGAAACAAGCCTCATTTACAAACAAGGTTGGAAGGTGAACCCGTATGTAGCTGCAAGTGGTCGGACACAATTTGCCAAAGGATATGATTTTTCGACGGAACCTGAAAAAACTTTAATATCTCAGTTTATGAATCCCGGCTATTTTATGGAATCGGTTGGATTGGAATATCATAAGGAAGAGAGATTCAGAACCCGATTGGGTGTGGCATTAAAGCAAACAGTTGTTACTGAAGAAAAATTTGCTCCCAAATACACTGATAAATCAGATAGCGAAAAATTAGAAAAAGTGCGGGCGGAGAATGGTTTAGAGTCGGTTAGTTATTTCAGTCAACAATTTACTGAGGCAACTGTTTATGCAACAAGTTTAGAGCTATTTACAAATCTTAAGCGTTTTGACGAAATTGATGTTCGCTGGGATCATCTGCTGACAACAGAAATCACTAAATATTTTGCCTTTGCTTTTACCTTTCAACTCTTTTATGATAAAGATCTCAGCCCCAAGAGACAACTTAAAAATGTGCTTGGAATCGCTATAACCTACACCTTCTTTGGTAAAAAAGAAGATTTTGAATAGAAATTAAGAGGAAGAGGTTATCTCTCCAAATTCACATTCATTGGGTGAACCTAAAGTGCAATAATGACCCCTGCAGTAATATCTGCCTGTAAGGTCACTATGCCTGCCTCAACCGATAAAAGGCACTGGTTGCTAGAACAAAAAATACTTCCGGAACCAAGTTGGAGTGGAAGCAGCAGCCGTGTTTGTATTCTGATCCCCAATTGACTTATGAGATATGCTTTTAGCCCAAATGCAATAGCAGCAGATACCCGCCACTCGTCTTCATATTCAGTGTGTTTTGGAGAAAATCTTGCAGCACCTACGGTTATTAAAAAAATTGGTGAAAAGATGCCATAATTTTCCTGGTAGGTGGCACCCGCATGAAAATATTCCACTGACATGTTAAAGAATGTTATATTGTCAGAAGAACCATCTTTCTTAGCTGTGAGGCTGGTATTTTGTCTGCTGTAAAACACTTCTCCTCTCAATCCCGGTTTGTTTGCTACAGGAAAATTGAAAGAAAATCCAAAATCGCTTGAGTTTTCTATACTGATTTCTTTCTCTTCGTTATAGATCTGGTCGCTAAGTTGCCAGCCATAAAACGGGGTAATTTCCAACTTTTCAGTGCGTTGTGCAAGGCAGTTCACTGAAAAGACGAGCAAGACTAGAATCACTGGTATTCTTAATTTCAGGAATAACAAAAATTTGAACCAGGATGGCATCTTTTTATTATCTCCTTTTGATAAGGATTGAAACCAAATCTATCGTCAGTGACTTTTTACTTCAATCGGCAGCGCTTGAATGTCGTATTAGCAAATTCGAACTATCTTTCGACACATTCAGAGGCAAAAATTAATTTAAATACGATATAACTTGGATTGGTCAAATCTTATCGAGGAAATAAAGACATGAACTTAAGCAAGGGCAATCAATTACTTCATTGATTATTAAAAGGATTATTTTTTAGGGGGTGGAGGAAAGTTTTCCAGAATTTTTGCAACCGCATCAGATGCCAGCTGGTCAATTCTTTCCGAAGTTGCGTATTCCGGAAGATTGGCCTTTGCAATTCCTCTCCAAATCATCTGTTCTTCCTTGGGATCTACCACATCAATTACCAGCATACCTTCCTCGAATGTATACGCATCAATTCTTCCCCCGCCCCAATAGCCATATCCCCTCCAATATGAACTATAGGGTGCATAACCATAACCCCAGTCTGAAACGTTAATCCCCTCTTTCACACTCGGGTGAACCGCTATCAGTAAGTCCGGATTTTCGGTTTCCTGCGAGAATCCCTTCGATTTGAGATTGGTTGTAATTTCACTTTTTATCCTTTTGAGCACTTCGCGATCAACATTCTGCCTATATGAGATTTGCATGAAATCGAAGGATTTGAATCGCTTAAAATTCTCTTCAGTATCATAATCGTATCGAACTTTTATGGATGATCCACAATTGGCTAGCATAAAGAATAATGCAGCCATTAATCCGGCCATAATCCTTTTTTCCATCATAATCTCCTTGTTTCAAAAGATGTTGAAAAAGTTTACCTGTCTTTTTGAACTAAAACGAATGTCTGTTTATTGGATGTCATAAAAAAACTGCTGGCAGTTCATAAACCAACCAGCAGTTTCGTGTAAGTGGAAAATATTCGACAAATTTTAATATTGCTGAGTCCCAGATCCTTCCGCTTTTTCATCCGGTCCCATCATGATTGGAATTTCCGAACTGATTTGAAGGTCTATCAGCATGTCGATACGACGCTCGAGCTGGATAAATCTAACTGCCTGAGTGGGTGATAAAGCTTTCTCCATCTTTCCGAAATACTTTTTTCTTAACTTTAATGTCTGCTCTTGCAGCTTCAATGATTGTTTCCCCAATTCTCTGGCTTTTTCTTCGGTCATATTTTCATAATGATTGGCGTAGTCTTTGATTAATGCGATCTCTGAATCACCAATCTTTGCGGATTCCAACTCATACTCCCTGTAAATCGGCCAAAACTTGGATGCCTCCTCATCACTAAAATTAAGCGTGGCGGTAATAATAGCCTTTTTTTCGGTTTGAATATCAGAACGCAGTAGCTCCAAGTATGCTTCCTGTCCATAGGCAATTGAAACCATCAACACTACTAGATAAACCAATACAAACTTGTACATTCTTAAAATCCTCCAATGAGTTATTGTTTATAATTAATAATTAATTTGAAATTATTGTTGAATTTCTAGAGCGCTATTATGAGACCGGCGGTTAAATCAGCCATAAGGATCGAAGTCGTGGTTCCCACTCCAATGTTACATCCTCCAGTGCCGCAGAAAAAGCCACCACTACCCCACTGGAACGGCATCAGTAAACGTCCTTGAAGCCTTAGCCCGACCCGATCGGACATATATACTTTTGCACCAAGACCGAGAGTAGCAGAAAATCGCCATTCATCCCTGACGTTAAAATTACGGACGGGATTGGAAGGATGAAAAAGGGCTGCTCCTAAAGATACGGAACCGAAAGGCATAATATTTTCATTGCGAAGACCGTACACGCCACCGATTTGGAAGTAGTGCATATACAAGTCAAAAAGAGTTTCTTTAATTCCAGGCCCTGTGGTTGGATCAAATTCCCGAAAGTCCAATCTGGATTTTTGCATGATCCATAATAATTCCAATTGAGCTCCTTCGTTATAGGGTACGTTAAAATCTAAGGCCACTCCATAATTGACATCATTTTTAATATCTGCTTCTCCATTGTAAGTGGTCACCCCGCTATTAAATTGCCAACCGATGAAAGGGGTGACTTCAATACCACCTTGTGCAAACAGATCTGTAGAAGCAAGAATGCCAAAATTTAATAGCGTTAAGATCAAAATAATTTTAAGATTCGATACATAAGAATACTTGCTCGAACATTGTCTATTATCCTTCATGTCATTTGTCCTTTCAATTTTATTAGCATTGATAATTGTTAAAATAAAATGGCGGAAAAGTTAAATCGGAAATCTAATAAAATCAATCAAAATCAAAAGATTTTTTCCGTAAATCTTACGCTAACGATTACTTGACTGTCGCATTTACAAAAATGACTACTAAACCTCAGAGTTAATTTGGAAAGGCCTTCGGAAACTCCGTTACTAAAAGATTGTTTTGATGAATCATTATAAGGCATCATTTTTAGAACTTATTAAAAGTAAGGTGTCTGAGAAGTTAAATCCCGAAATGCCCACATCATACCTTTTGGATTTTACAAAGTTTTCTCCTTTATTCTGCCATATAAAATATGGAATCAAAAGTGAATAATTTATCGATTCCTTGATACTATTGATATGCTTCATTATTTTGTTTTTTCACAAACTCACAATTTGTTGGTTCGTAGTTAAATCATAAACTTAAGAGACCAAATAGAATGAAGCAGCGTATTTTACTTTTACTTCCCATGATTTACTCGTTGTCGTTTGCTCAAAATGCCGAGGACATAATTCGCAAAGCTGAAGAAACGCTGAAAGGGAAAACCAGCACCGGTGAGTTTAAAATGACAGTAATAACTCCCGATTATGATCGAACTCTGACAATGGAAAGCTGGTGGGTTGGTAACGAGAAAGCGTTAATTGTCATAAAATCCCCGGCGCGGGAGGCAGGCAACAAAACACTCAAAATTGGGAATGAGATGTGGATGTATCTAAAAAATACTGAAACAACCATTAAAATACCTCCTTCAATGATGCTTCAGTCCTGGAATGGTTCGGATTTTACCAATGACGATTTGGTGCGGGAGTCGAATCTCAGCAGGGATTATTCTCAGAAAATTGTAGGAGAAGAGAAAATTGATAACGAAACCTGCTGGAAAATTGAGTTAATCCCTAAACCGGATGCACCGGTGGTGTGGGGAAAATTATTCTACTGGGTTCGTAAAAGCGATTATCTTCCCGCACGCATTGAGTATTACGATGAAAAAGATACTTTAGTACGCCACATGGAATTTTCAAAATACTCCGTATTTCATGATCGAAAAATCCCTGCGAACTGGACAATGATAAATGATAGCAAACCAGGGCATGAGACACGAATTGAAATTCTGGAGATGAAATTTGATATTAAGATCAGGGATCGAATATTTTCTTTTCGAGAGTTGGAAAAGGGAGATTATTGAAATCGAGGATGTTTTACACCCCAATACCCTATTTTATTGATCAGGTGCTAGTCACGTTGTTGAGAATTAAGACAAAGATTTAATTTTATCCTTAACTGAAATTTCTAATCGAAAGATGAGTCTTTTATTCAAACTTGCCTGGAGAAATCTCTGGCGGAATAAACGCCGTTCGATAATCACAATTCTGGCAATCTTTTTTGCTGCTATGCTGTCTATCGCCATGCGTGGTTTGCAGATTGGGACGTATGCGGTGAATATTGAAAATGCGGTTAGTCTCTTTTCCGGATATGCACAAATACAAAAATCGGGCTTTAAAGAAAATCCTTCATTACGCAAAACTTTTTACCTAACAGAGGAATTGATTCAAATCCTGAATTCAGCACCGCATGTCAATGGATTTGCTCCCCGTGTTTATGCAGACGGTCTGGTAAGCTACAAAGAGAATTCCTATGGTTCGGCTATTTTCGGCCTGGTTCCTCAAAAGGAACGGAAAGTTTCGGTTCTAATGGATCGGATAAATTCCGGTGCATTTTTTGCAAGTGATAGCACGAATGAAATTGTGGTGGGATACAAACTCCTGGACAATTTAAATGCAAACATTGGTGATCGCATTGTTGTTCTTTCTCAAGGGTTTGACGGTACTCTGGGAAATATGATTTTTGAGATTGTTGGTACCATAAAAACCGGTACAACTGATTTGGATGCAATGGCTGTTTTTATGGGATTGAGTACCCTACAAGAACTCCTGGCTATGAATGGAAGAATCAGTGTGATAACAGTATCAATCGATGATTTGGAAGTGATTCCCGAAGCCACAAAAAAATTAAATGGGACCATTAGGGAAAAAGGCCTTGTTGCTCTCACATGGGAAGAGGTAATGCCGGAGTTAAAACAGATGATTGAGCTGGACAACGTGAGCGGCATTCTAACGCTGGCCATATTAGTGATTGTGGTCGCTTTTGGAATTTTGAATACCGTATTAATGTCCGTTACTGAAAGATTCCGGGAATTCGGTGTTTCCCTCGCAGTCGGCATGCCGCAGTTTTCATTGGTAAAACTGGTATTAGTTGAAACTTTTCTTATGACTATCCTGGGATTGGTAATTGGAAATATTGCCGCTGCAGGTATCAACTACTATATCGTTCAGAATCCTATTGTCTTTGGAGGCGATATTGCTGATTTGTATCAGGAATATGGCTTCCTTCCCAGAATGGAATCTTCAGTTAAATTATCAATTTTTTTCAATTCGACGGTAGCCATTTTGATAATTTCGCTGTTATCCAGCGTTTATCCGCTCGTGAAAGTGTATTTATTAGAACCACTGAAGGGAATCAGATATACATAGTTTTTTTATGGACAGAGTAATTAGGATTAAAATCTTGGTGACGAGTTAAAATTGAGTTAGTTACATGCTCATAAAATTATCATGGCGAAATATTTGGCGGAATAAACGCCGCTCCCAAATTGTGGTTATTTCTATAATTGTAGGTGTGGTAGCAATTATTCTGATGGACACACTCTCGATGGGTATGATAAGACAGATGTTGGAAAATCAGATTGGTTCCCACGTTGGACATATTCAAATTCACAGAAATGGATTCAACGATAATAAAATTATTCAAAATTATCTTCCCGATGCAGATGAGGTGGAGGAGGTATTAAAATCGACACCTGAGGTTATCGCATTCAGCGAAAGAGTGCTTACTCTGGGATTACTTTCAAGTGCGACAAATTCTTCAGGCGTCTTTTTGGTTGGTATACATCCCGAGGAAGAAAGAAATATTACCACAATAAATGGTTCAATTGTAAAAGGTAATTATCTCAGCGGGCATAAAAGAGAGATTGTTATTGGCGAGAAACTGGCTGAGAAATTGGGTGTTGAGCTGGGGGATAAGGTTGTGGCTATGGCATCTGCATTGGATGGCACCATTGGTTCGGATGTCTTTCGAGTTGTGGGTCTTTATCAGACTCTCAGTTCAGAATTCGACAAGACCTATATCTATATACCCATTCAAAATAGCCAAAAAATGCTGGATCTTGCGGGGCATATATCAGAGTATGTATTTTTAGTTGAGAATACCAAAGAAGTTCAGGATGTGAAGCTTTCTATCAAGAATCACCTTGGAGAGAAGTACGAGGTTCTCTCATACCGCGATCTCCTGCCCACCCTAGTGATGTATATGGATTTATATAAACAAACCATTTGGATTTTTTACTTGATTATTGCAATTGCAATGGTATTTGGAATCGTAAATACAATGCTCATGTCAGTGTTTGAAAGAATACAGGAATTTGGTGTTCTTATGGCTATGGGAATGAAGAATGGAAAACTTTTTACAATGATACTTATGGAGGCGTTTTTCCTGGGAGTATTTGGGACAATTGTTGGGGTATTGATTGGTTTGATTATTTATTTTCCGCTTACACAATCCGGAATTGATTTTAGCACCTTTTCCGAAGGATTAACCGCAATGGGCAGTGGCGCAATTATTTTCCCGATACTCACATTTCAAGGATTTTTAAGCGCTTTGGTTATTGTTCCTTTTGTTTCGGTGATTGGCGCAATTTATCCGGCAATAAGAACTGTAAGGTTGCAGCCGGTCAGCGCAATTAGATATGTATAATTTTTATTTTTATGAATTAAAAAGTGGAATATTTATGGAAGTCATTCGCACGGAAAAACTCGAAAAAATCTATGGAGATAATGGTGTGCCTGTAAAGGCCGTAGATGGTGTTGATCTTACCATAAAAAAGGGCGAGTTCCTGGTAATTGCAGGACCTTCGGGATCCGGCAAAACGACACTTTTAAATATGATCGGTGCACTTGATCAACCCACAAGTGGTAAAGTCTATCTTGAAGGAGAAGATCTTAGTCGAAAATCAAGGAGTCAACTCGCAAATCTTCGCTTAAGAAAATTGGGATTTGTTTTCCAGGCCTACAATTTAATCCCAGTATTGAACGCATTAGAGAACATCGAATTTACCATGATGCTCATAGGTATTTCTGAGAAGGAGAGGGAGGATCGGGCAATGAAAGTAATGGAGGAGTTGGGAATCAATGAACTTGCATACAAAAGACCCAATGAAATGAGTGGCGGTCAACAGCAGCGGGTGGCCGTTGCCCGTGCTATTGTAAATAACCCATCCATTGTACTGGCTGATGAACCCACGGCTAACTTGGATTCAAAAACAGGCGAAAGTTTGTTGGATTTAATGGAGCAGATGAATAAAGAAAAGGATATTACTTTTGTTTTTTCATCTCATGATCCTCAGGTAATTAACAGGGCCAAAAGGCTATTGAAACTTCAAGATGGCAGGATTAAAATAGATGGATGATACCACCCATTATTTTCTGCAAAATTCTGGTTGCTAAACATCTGATATCAGATTGATGTCGAAATCGATCCTAAGGTCTATTGCTTATTTTCCTATTATTCTGAACTATTTGAGCTATCCCCTCTTGTCTCAAGCTGAATTCCAATTCAGCGGTTATGTCATTAATTTTTCAACATATCAAAGAATTGACGAGAATATTAGTGAGTTTTTTCGAACCGATAATTCGGTTTTTTCAAATTTTACCAGACTCCGGTTGCGTCCTACTTATTATACAGCACCCCGGACTCGAATTGCGCTTGAGTACGAAATAACCGCACTTCTTCAAAGTTCGCTTCTTGCTTTTGGTGAACCTACTGAAAGAACTAATCGACAACTGGTCAACCTTCACTGGACGCCAATTGAGGAAGCCCATTTTGTATTAACACATTTTATTGATCGGTTATACCTCTGGCAAGACTTCGATTTGGGTACTTTCATTATTGGGCGTCAAAGAATTGCCTGGGGAAGCGGGCGTATATGGAATCCTACGGATATGTTTAATCCGATTAATCCGGCAAATTTTAACAAGATCGAAAAAGACGGCGCAGATGCAGTATCTCTTAAACTGTATCTCGGTAATTTTACGGATCTTCAATTTGTATACAATCCGGCCGATGAGTTTCGATTAAATAATGGAGCAGTCCGGTTTCGCAGTAACTTTAAGACATACGATTTTTCAATCATGACTGGATATTTTGATCAGCGCATCATTATCGGTGGAGATTTTGCCGGGAATGTTTTCAAAGCCGGATTTAGAGGCGAAGCAATTCTCTCTGCAAATGAAAAACAGTTCAGTTCAAATTTTGTAAAATACATTTTCGGTTTGGATTATCAATTCAATCCCAAGTTTTATGGTCTTGTGGAGTACCATTACAATGGTGAGGGCCAGAAAGATAAACAAGATTATGAATTGGAGCGCTTGTTAGCAGGAGAAATTCTTAATTTAAACAAAAGTTATCTGTATCTTTTGGCAACCTATTTTGTACACCCACTTATTTCGAGCAGCTTTGGTTACAATGCTAATCTTATCGATGGGAGTGGATTTGTTAATGGAATAGCCACCCTTTCTCTATCGGAAAATTTATACGCCAATCTGGGTCTCCTTTTTCCTTATGCAGGAGGATTCGATGAGTACTGGTATTATTCGAAGGCGATTTATTTGTCGATTGAGTATTATTTTTGAGTTTTTCAATTATTATTTTGTTTGTCCTAATCATTTGGGACAATGGTTGCTGATTTTTTCTGCCTGATCTGCCCTTTCAAAAAGTGACATTCCATTGAATATATTTTTGAATTCCAATCAAGATTTGTTGTTTTGGTGAAAAATTAGATTAAATTAATCAGTTAATCACAGCGGATGATATCCCTGCAAATAGATAATATAAAACTAATTCTTTAGGAGAAAGAAATGAAGCAAAAGTTACTGTTTTCCATTATGGTTTTAGTAAGTTTAGGTATTTGTTCAATAGCATTTGCTCAGCATCCCCCAAACGGTGGATTCGAAAGTTGGTCTGGACAAAATCCTACCGATTGGTTTACAAGTAATAATATTCTTCTGGTTAATGTAACCCAATCTACTGACGCTCATAGCGGTAGTTTCTCCGCACGCCTTGAGTGCATAGACGGCGGTGGTTTCCCATTTCCTGCCTGGGTATATTCAGGTGACTTTGGCCAAGGATTCCCCTGTAATGAGCGGCATGGATCTGTAACAGGTTATTATAAATTTATGCCTCAAAATGCTACCGATCTTATGTCAATATTTGCGCAAATGTGGCAGAGTGAAAACCTGATCGGTGCAGCCGCAATTACCATTACCGACGCTGCAACAAATTGGACACAATTTAATGTCCCAATTGATTATATTCAAGCGGGTACACCGGATACTTGTTATGTGGATATCCTTGTCGGATCAGAAACTGCCGCTGGTGCGGTTGGGTATGTCGATGATGTTCAATTAACTGGACCCACTGCCATCGGGGAGTCTGATAACCAAATAATTCCAAGTCAATTTGAACTTAAACAAAATTATCCAAACCCGTTTAATCCTGCTACAAATATAGAATTCACTATTCCCCAGACATCGAACGTGCGCTTAATTGTGTATAATCAACTGGGTCAGGAAATTACCACGTTGGTAAACGAGCAATTACCCGCAGGAAGTTATCAGGTAGATTGGAATGCCGAGAACAAGCCAAATGGTATTTATTTCTACCGGATATTTGCCGGGGATTATGTCGGGACCAGAAAAATGATTCTAATGAAATAAGGGATTCTTTAATAACTTGTATATCAGAAAAAGGCGGCTTAGGTCGCCTTTTTTTATAATATTCTCTACATCGTCATCATGCTAAGATTAACTGCCACCTTCTTAAATCCGAACTTAATTTTTAGCTATAAAGTGTTTTTTCTGCCGGTTCAAATTACTTAACTTTGCACTTTGATTTTTAGCTGATTGTGACCATAATATTATGGTTTTCTCGTGATAAGTAATATTGACATGTTTATTTAAAATCAAACTTAAAGGGAAATTAATGAACATTCATCCGGGTCATTGTGTGGCCATTTTTGGTGGTGCTGTCTCGGGCGCTGAAGCGGCGTATCAATTATCTCAGAGGGGAATCTACGTTGTTGTCTTCGAGCAACATCCTCTCCCGTATGGGAAAATAGAAGATGGTTTACCAAAGTGGCATGCGAAATTGAGAGATCAGGAAGAGCAGAAAATAGATGAGAAATTAAATAATCCTTACGTTCATTACGTCCCAAATACAAGATTGGGTACTGATATTGGAATCCGTGAATTGGAAGAAGAATGGGGGTGTAGTGCCATCATGTTGGCAATTGGTGCCTGGAGCGATCGTCATTTGCCAGTTCCTGGAGTTGATGAATATGTCAATAAAGGTCTTTATTATCAAAATCCATTGGTGGCCTGGTTCAACCACTATCATGAACCCAATTACCAGGGTCCTAATTGTCAAATAGCAAATAATACTGTTATTATAGGTGGAGGGCTGGCTTCCCTTGATGTTGTAAAGATTATTATGATCGAACTGGTTCAAAATGCGCTGGTGAATCGTGGATACAATATGGACATGTTTCAATTGGAAAGAGTCGGAATTAATAAAGTTCTGGATGAGCTGAAATTGAGCCTGGCTGATTTGGGGATTGATAAATGCCATCTTTATTATCGGCGTCGGGTAATCGATATGCCGATTTCTCCCGATGCACCACCAGATGCCCCTCCTGAGAAAATCGAAAAGGTACACCAGGTGCGCAAAAAAATAATACATCATTTTCAATCTAAGTATTTATTCGAATTCCACGAACAGTTATTGCCATATGATAAAATAGTTGAGGATGGTCGCCTTGTGGGCTTGAAATTTAGTCGAACCGAGATCGTTAACGGGGTGGCAAAACCGATTCCTGAAACGAATGTTGAGGTTAAAGCCCCCTTATTTATATCTTCTATTGGTAGCATCCCCGAACATATTCCATCCATTGCCAGTGAAGGTGAAATCTTTCGCTTAAAAGATCCCGCAATTGGAAAGGTGACCGGTTACTCAAATGTCTTTGCATTAGGAAATGCTGTTACCGGTAGGGGTAATATCAAGGAATCGTTCCATCATGGAAGGATAGTTGCAGAATGGGTGATGAACAATTTTCTGAAATGGAAGATCCACGATTATCAGAAACTTAATGAAAGTTCTAAGTATCAGGGAAGTGAAAATGACTCGGGGTCTAAAATGCTTTCAGAAGAGAAGATTCGTAAGATAATGCACCGTGTAAAAGGCCTTCAACAAAAGGTTCGGTATGATGGAAATTATATTGAATGGGTCAAGAAGCATCGGCCTGTTCGTCTTGAGAATTTGCTTGCAAGTCAGGAAAAGTAGAAGGCTTCATTCTTTGATTCATAAAGATGAATTTTCTGCAGGTAATCCCATTCTTCAAATATCTGCTGTTTCATCATGAATCGTGTTCTAATAATCTTACCTTCAACCAGCTATCGTGCCCATGATTTTATTTTTGCCGCCAATAAACTCGATATTGAACTGGTCGTAGCTTCGGATCACCGTCAGGCGCTTTCTTCACTTTTACCTGAGAAATCAGTTGCACTCAATTTCGGTAATCCGCAAGTGTCCTTAAAAAAGATACGTGATTATCATCGAAAGAAACCCTTTGAAGCAATCATCGGGATAGATGAGGAAACCGTCGTTTTGGCAGCTATGGCTTGTGAAGTTCTTGACCTGAAAAGCAACGCTGTTTCTGCGGTTCGAGCAACAAGAGATAAACACCTGATGCGCGGATTGATTTCAAATGCAGGTTTAAATTCACCGAAGTATGAATTATTCTCAATATTTGATCAGCCCGAGAGGTTAACGAAAAATATTCATTACCCTTGCGTTTTAAAACCCACTTTTTTATCTGCAAGTCGGGGTGTAATCAGGGTAAATAGTGAGAAAGAATTTGCCGATGCATTTTCGTTAATAAGGGATTTATTGTCACGGAAAGATATTAAGAAAAAGGGGGCGGAATCTGCTGACAAAATTTTGAAGGAAGATTATATTCCCGGAACGGAAGTTGCCCTCGAAGGTATTATTGTGGATGGAGAATTAAAGGTCCTTGCTATTTTTGATAAACCTGACCCTTTGGAAGGGCCCTATTTTATCGAGACCATCTATGTTGCACCTTCTCGTCATCCTGATGAGATTCTAACTCAGACAATATCAGAAACCAAACATGCTTTGGAGGCAATCGGATTAGCTACGGGACCGGTGCACTGTGAACTTCGGTTGAATAATAAAGGAGCATGGATTATAGAGGTGGCGGCAAGATCAATCGGGGGTTTATGTTCAAGAGTTCTTAAATTTCAAAATGGGGTTTCTCTGGAAGAAGTAATTCTTAGACATACCATCGGTGAGACAATTGATCATATTCATAGGGAAGAGAAATCCGCGGGTGTGATGATGATTCCTGTTCCAAAGGCAGGTACACTATTAGGGGTTCGAGGAGTCGAAAAAATTCGTGCGATTCCCGGAATATACAATGTTGTTATCAGTATTGGTCCGGGGCAATCCGTCACAACGCCTCCAATGGGTTCAAAATATTTGGGATTCATTTTTGCTGAAGGGAAATCCCCAGAGGAGGTAGAGCAGGCTATTCGAGAGGCATATAGTTTATTAGAAGTCGACATTGAGTAAGCATTAGATTGGATATTAGCAAAATATTTAGTCAGGGAGCTCCACTGAATATTTTTAAGATCATATTTTATTTTGAATCTAATCATCTAAATTATAGTATCTTCTTTACTATCTGATAATCTAACTCCAACCGGAGATGAATATGAAGATTAACATTTTGGTGTTCTTGATATTGGTGACGAATGTATTCCTGCTAAAAAATAGCTATGGCCAAGGATATGCCGTTGGAGCAGGAGTTGATTTTGCTGCCGCTAATGATAATGTAGATTCAGCCCCGGGTTTCTACGGACATTTTGACTATATTTTTGAAACTTTATCGATAGTGGCAAGAGCTGAATTTGGTGGTTATTCCAGCTCTGCCAGGACCGATCCAAATGAAAAAACCGATCTGTTTCCCGGTGATTATTCTATGAAGTGGGTAGAACTAAGCGGAATGCTTAAATCACCAAATCCTAGAACTCAGCCTTATGTCGGAATAGGTTTCGGGTATTATCTGTTCAACTATAAAATGAGTGTAAGTTTTAAATCTTCTGTGGAAAACACTCTTATCCAAGAGGGGAAATTACAAAACAATTTTGGCGTACATGCAAAAGGTGGGATAAATTTGATCATTGCCCCTGCTGTTTTTATAAAGCTTGAACTAAAATACGTTTATGTGAAATCCGATATAGAATTAACTTTTACTGATTTGAATAAAACTCCACCGGAAGACTTTAAATCGACGCTAAAACCCAATCTAAGTACAGTATTTGTTGGAGCGGGCTTGATAGTTGCATTATAGGTTAAAGTATAAAGATTATGAAAATTCAGGTATAGATTTTGAGGAGAATATTTTTATTTTCCGACCACATGCAAGAATTTATTTCCATTTAATAACAATTATTGCTTTGCTAATCATATCTGAGCAAACTGCTCATCGGTTGGTTCTGCTCAGCAGTACCAGGGTTCATTCAGATACGGAATGGTACTTCTTGGCGAAATGGCAGGCTTCTCAGGAAATTTCTCTTTGCTGTCTGCGATCTGGTTCAGGCGTTCCCACACACCTTTAAATATTTCCAATCGGGTCAACCCAGAATTTTTTCCCGTTTTTACGAGATGGAAGACCTGATCATAAAATTGTTCAACTTTCGGATCAGGATTATGCCACTCGTATGAGAGTTTTTTTTCATTAAACTGTCCGATGACATTTCTGACCTCCTGGAGATCCAAAAGTTTTGAGCCATTTGGAATTAATAGCCTAATAGCTAGTTGAACAGGGGCGACATTTTCAGCCAATTCCAACTCGAGGAGTAACCTGAGTAATTCTCGGTAGTTCTCCAATGTTGTCCATGGAGTAAAGGTTACAAAAGTTGGATTCAGATTCAATACCAGTTCACGAAATATTTTAACCACCTTTAAGAAGTCATCCTTAGTGTGTCCTTTATCAAAAATTCCCAAAACACGGTTGTCTATTGATTCAACAGCACTGGTTACAAAAGCACACCCAGTTTCTTTAAGGGTTGGTAACAACTGCCTGTATTTTAAGAGATGCTCAATTTTTATGGTTACGTCATAGGTAATCCAGGGAAATTTTTCATACAAAGCTGTGACAATCGGGAGGGTGTGACCCGGTCCATTAAAGAAATCCGGATCGCCAAAAGTGATGTGTTCCGCCCCTGCTTCAATCTGTTGTGCGATATCTGCCAAAACAATGTCTTTTTGTATAATTCTAAATTGTCCGTTGTACACCGGTACAATTGGACAGTGACGGCACTTATGCATACATCCTCTTGTGGTTTCCACATATCCGGTGGTCTTTGAAGTGGAATCTTCGATCAGAAGTTTTGCATATTGAGCTAAATTGGGGAGGTCACTCCGATCAGGAATTTTAAACCGTTGCTTTTTAAGCGACATAAATGGTCGCGTAGGTTCACCTTTGTTTTTTAGCTGACCGTTAGAGCTTATTTTTCTGCAAAGAGAAACTAATTCTTCCTCAAATTCTCCCCCAATTATGGTAGTGGCTCCCTGACTTCTTAAATATTTTTCATTTATTGAAGCATACAGCCCGTAAAAGCAAATATGGGCGTTGGGATTGATTTGTCTGGATTTCTTCAGAATCGGTATTGCCAATTGAGTGGCAGTGTGCATTGGAATATAAAAGGCGATGAGGTCGGCTTCCACTAATTTGTCGTTAGGCAACGATTCTAGAGAAGCATCTATACTCTGTGTTGAAAACTCATTCTCGCGCAACCATGCGGCAGGCGAAGCCAAACCAAATGGCTGCCTTCCCAATTCATAAGTAGACACTAACAACACCTTGAAGGGCTTGTTCGGGAAATGGCTCATAATAATTAAGGCTTAGGAAAAATAATGAATGGATTAATTATTTCGCGGGTTGATAGTATGGATTTTTTCCGCTCGCATGGTCGGTGGAATCATATATTTCGGTTATTTCAGGCACATTTTGTTTAATGAGAACTTCAATTCCTTGTTTTAAGGTTACATCGACCATTCCGCAACCCCTGCATCCTCCACCCAATTCAATAAAGGCGATGTTATCTTTTACATCAATGAGCGAAACGAATCCGCCATGCATTGCCAGTGCGGGATTAATTTGTTCTTCTATTAACTTTTGAACCTTCTCAGCAACCGGGCCCTCCAGCTTTGGAGTGAGTTTTGGTGCGTTATCTACTCTAAAACCGGCACCCATTTGTGTTTGCACAAAATCGAGTGTTGCACCCTCAATATATGGCACACTTTCGGGGTCGATAAAAATATCAAAGGTATCAAAATTTACGATTTGATCATCCAGTTTTTCTTCTCCCTCATGAACAAATGCAAGATTATATTCTACTTTCAAAGGTGATACTGCTTCGGCAATGATCCGTACTCCCTGAACTTTCTCCTCATTGTTTTGGATCAGTTCAATCAACTTTTCTTTGGCGATATCAGTAACTTTGACCATATCATTCCTCCAACGGATCTTTGAGAAAAATAAAGTATACTATTTTATTTCTTAAATCTTGTTACAAGTTATAAATTATTTTCATTCAAACAAATTCCAAATATGAAAATGCTATTTATTAATTGCCTCAAACTTAAATCAATTCAGAGTTCATTTTACTATCGGTCTGGTTGAAAGTTCGAGTATCGCCTAAATAGGATTAGGTTTTGATCTATGGATACTGAACTATCGGGGGAAAAATTGAAGAGTGTAATATCTAAATTTACAACCTATTTTTATGAGGAACCCTGATAATGAAGCAAGTAATTCCAATTTAATCCCTATTTATTTATGGTGAAGGAGCAGCCATTGGGATAGAATTATTTTTGCAATCTTTGACAATTACGAAAGAATAGGTCTATCGTTTGTCTGGCCAAGGGGAAATTAATTTTTTTATTATTTATGTTCTTCTTCTACAAAACTCGCGACGGCACGATCAACAGTTTCATAGGTGTCAAAAAATTTAATGATTTGAGTAATCATAAAAACGCTTTTGACTTTTTCCGCAACATTTGCCAGTTTTAGCTTGCCATTTGCATTTGACAAGGAACCGAAGCAGGCCATAAGGGCACCTAATCCTGAACTATTCATCCATTTTACACCTTTTAAATCAATAATTACTTTGGTTATACCGTCGTCGATCAGGCTTTTTACCTTTTCGTGCAATTTATCTGTATCCGGGCCACCCATCATATTTCCCGACAATGACAATATAGCCACATTTCCTTCTAATTTTTCTTTAAGTTTCATATTTGGCAGTCTCCTGATAATCAAATTCCGTTTTATTTTGTTGGATATTTGGTTCTTATTGATAATGCGTTATAAATCTGAAATTAACAATATTAGCATCATAGCATAATGATTTGAATTTGATAAATTTAAGACTTATTCGGAATAATTCAAACAATTCTTTCGCATTTTGGAATGTTCAGGGGCAGAAATGACCCCAATTTCTAAAAAGATTTTTTGTTCCTAATAACCAGCCAGGAACTTAATCAAAATTCTTGTATTTAATTAATTCAACTATTTTGAAGGTTCAAATAATTGTGAATGAGACGTTAAACCATTCTCATTAAATAGTCAATAATGGTATCATCCAACGTAGTATCCTCTTTGGTTTCAAATTTAGGCATCTTTTTAGTTTTTAGTTTGGAAGATTGAAGTGGGGAAAGTTTTTAATTTTCCTGATCCAGCTGCAGTTTCGGATGTTTGTTTTTTCAGCAGTCGATTTCTTTAAACAGTAAAAATTAATTTCTTCATCGTACCTGATATTTTATCAAACTATTAAAGCCTATCGCGAAGACGGGGTAATAATGTGCAAATATTCCTTAATAATGATACTAATGATTGTTCTGCTTATAAGTGTTTCTTGTTCGGATAATATCGTAAGCGATTGTGAGGAAATTACCTCACCACCTAATCTCGATTCAGTATTTACTCTTGCACAAATCCAGAACCAAATATTTAATAATAGTTGCGCCGTTTCAAATTGCCATGCAGGAACAACTCCTCAGGCAAATCTTAACCTTTCAGCAGGTCAATCGTATTCAAATCTGGTTAATGTACCTAGTCAACAAATGCCTTCCCTCCAAAGGATTGAGCCTGGAAATAGCGCTGAAAGCTACCTTATAAAAAAACTTGAGGGAAATGGTATTAGAGGACAGAGAATGCCGTTCAATCAACCTCCCCTTTCTGATGATTTGATTAATAAAATAAAGCTTTGGATTGATGAGGGTGCGCCAAATAACTAGTTTGAAGGAGATCTAAAATGAGTCGCCTTTTTTTTATTGTTTTAATCGGAATATACAACTCTCTCATTTTTGCTACAGAATGGCAGGTTGATAAAGAATGCGAAAACTTGGTAAAATTTACCTCCAGTACGTGGGCATTAACTTTCGACGGCGTTACCGATAGAATAGATGGTTATATATATTACGAAGATGAAAATTTTATCTCGTCCGATAACGAACTCTATTTCGAAGTCGATTTGAATTCCATTGATACGGGAATTGGGAAACGGAATCGGGATATGAGGGAAGATTATCTTGAAACCGACAAGTGGCCATTCACGCATTTTAAAGGCTCTTTTCAAAAGCTTAAACAAATAGATAGTACTGTTACTGCATTCGATGCAGTCGTTAGCGGGAAAATGTTTATTCATGGGGTTGAAAATGAGATCGAGATTCCTGGACTGCTGATCGTTGAAAATGGACGGCTGCATGTAAAAGCAAAATTCATAGTGCTTTTAACGGATTATAACATTGAAATACCCCAATTGATGATTTTGAAACTCGATAATGAAATCTTTCTAACACTGGATTTTTATCTTAAGAAGACTCAGTGAATCAAACTGAAAAGGCCTGCTATTTGAGATTTTTGGATAGATTTGGAGGATTTAAATTGCGACCAAAAGTGTTCAGCCTGTTAATGATTATTTTGCCGCTTTCGTTGATGGCTCAGCCAAAATGGAAAAAATCCATGGAACCAACCGAAGCTGAAATGTATCTTTTTCAATCAACCCAAACCGCTAATTTTCAAACGACAACCACACCTCAAAAGGGAGATTTCAAATTTGAAATTTCTCACCGATTTGCAAATATTAATGGCGGGTTTGACAGACTTTGGGGCGTAGATGGTCCTGCCACTATTCGATTGGCATTCGGATATTCACCTTTCAGCTGCTGGCAATTAGCTTTGGGAAGAAGCAATCTGGATGGCAATTGGGATTTATGGGTCAAATGGAGATTTCTGGAAATCAGGAATGAGCAATTCCCCAATGCGCTTGCGGTAAGAGTGGGAGGTGCTTGGAACAGCACCGTAAAAATAGAAGGGGAACGAGAAAAAACCGATTCCAGGAATTTCCAAGGCTACGCGCAGCTGATTTGGAATGTACAGATAAAGAAAAAATTATCGTTGGGAATTGTGCCTTCTTATCTCTATAACAGTCATGTTTTATGCAAAGATGTAGAGTATTCATTTACGCTTGGTGATTATATCACTTATTATATCACCAGTTTATATAATATTTTTGCCGAGTGGAATCCCACAATTTCGGGATGGCGTGATCAAGTGAACTCTTACGCATTCGGAGTCGGACTTGAAACGGGCGGACACTCTTTTAAAATATTTGTGACAAATAACAATCGAATAAATCCGTCGCAGTATTTAGCCGGTTCGCCCAATAATGATCTCCGGTTTGCGTTTAATATTACACGGGCACTTTAGAAAAGGACAAAGCGAGGAAGATCTGCTTGCGCGCTATTCGTATTTCTGCTTGGTACAACATCTGATCTAAATTCGAATCCCGGTACCAACACCCACAAAATATTCAGGATTAATTCCGTTTAAACCAAGGCCAACTCTCATGTCAATTTGGAGATCATTGTTTATCAAATAAGTTGCTCCACCATTTATGAAGTTTACATTCGGTCCTTGCTTTGAATCTTGAAAAAAACCAAAATATTCAAAAAAGATTCCCATTTTGGGTGTCAACGAAAATCCCGATGAGATACTAAATGCACCTTGTATAAAACGATCCTGTTCTGAATAAGCTGAACTAATGCTCCCATTTGATGCAAGAGTGAATTTTTCATTAATTGGAACCGCTGCCGCAAGAATAATAATTGGTTGGACTTCTTTTTCACCAAATTCATTGCTGCCTGAGGGTATCAACGTCGCACCGATTACTGCTAAATTTAGTTTCTCTCTCTCCACGATATTCACCTTCAAACCAAGTGTCGCATCCTGAATACCACTCTGATTATTCGCTTGTTCGTTGAGTAATACAAATGAGTTAAATCCCAGTCGAAATTCGACTTTTTGGTGAAGCGGGATTCTAACCAATAATTCTCCAAAGGAAGGAGATTCTGTTTTTTCAACCTTATTAAACGTATATCCAAATTCTGCTTGATATTTACCTTTGGGTACGATGTCAGTACTTTCAGTAAAATCCGGTCTGTCTGTTATTATTCGGGGTCGCTGAGCATTTTGAGGAAATACCCAATGGGTTAAAAAGCAAAATACAATCAGAAAAAAAATCTTGTTGGAAAAACAGGATTCAATTTTCATTAAATATGGCATCTTTGTATGATTTGAATTTTGTTTCGAGTTTTATCATAAATTACTGCAAAGCCTTTTGTCAGGATTGAACCCGGGTTACTAAAATTTGAGAGGCTACTTTGGAACCGATGGAGTGTTGCATATCATCAATTTGAATTTCGATAGGTCCCTCGAAGGGTGCTTTATTCAAAATCATAATTTCAATTTTTGGAAAAAACCCCATCTCTCCCAAATACCTCAGCAATTCCGAATTATCATCACTTACTTCTGAAATAATTGCCGGTTGACCAACTCCCAAATCAGACAAGGGGATAGTTTTATTGGAAGTGAATTCCCCGTTACGATTTGGTATCGGGGCGCCATGAGGATCTGTGGTCGGATATCCTAACAGCTCATCAATTCGGTCTTCAAGATCTTCTGATAGAATGTGTTCCCATTTTTCAGCCTCTTCGTGTACTTTGTCCCAGGGTACACCTAAGGATTCGGATAGAAAAAGTTCAATTAATCGGTGATGTCGGATTACTTCGAGCGCAATTCGCTTCCCGGGGTCGGTCAATTTCACACCTTGGTAGGGTTCATAAGTAACCAGATTTTTTTCGGATAATTTTTTTATCATTCCTGTTGCTGAAGCAGCAGCAATACCCAATTTTTTGGCTAATTCGTTTGTGGCAACTTTGCCTTTCTCTTTCTGTAGAACGAAGATAGCTTTTAGATAATCTTCAATAGTTTCATTATTCATATCACAACTCCTTCAGATGTTTTGTTTAGGGCAGCCCCAGGATTCGCCAAAATTGTGCGACAAAAAAACAAATGATTATACCCATAATTACCGGAAGTAACGATGAAAAAACTGTCCACTTAACGCTTTTGGTTTCTTTATAAATAGTATATATGGTTGTCGAACATGGATTATGAACCAGGCTAAACAACATCAAATTTACTGCGGTCAACAGTGTCCAACCGCCCGCGGCGAAGAGTTCCTTGTAAGCTGCTAAATTTTCGAATTCAAACATTACTCCTGCACCTTCGCCAATTCCGTTTAGACCGGCCTTTAAAACGGTTAACATAAGAATTGTCGGGATGACGATTTCATTCGCTGGTATTGCGATAATATAGGCTAGCAAGATAACGCCATTTAGTCCCATTAGAATCCCAATCGGATCCAATCCATTGATGATGTATTCTGCCAAACTAATTCCTGAAATGCGAATATTTGCAAGCAGCCAAATTGCTGCTCCTGCCGGAATGGCAAATACAAGAGCTCTCCACAGGACAAAAATAGTACGGTCGATCAAGGATGTATAAAGTGTTTGTAAAATTCTTGGTGGTCTGTACGGTGGTAGCTCCAGACTAAATGCAGATACCTCTCCTTTTAAAACCGTCCGTGAAAGAAACCAGGAAGTGATAAACGTTAGGGCAATTCCTAGCAATGCAATGGCTACTACCGCTGATGCTGACAGGAGGCCGGCAATGCCTGCCGGAACAAGTGAGCCAATAAATATCGTGGCAATTAATATCTGGGTAGGCCAGCGACCGTTACAAAGTGAAAAGTTGTTGGTGATAATGGAAATTAATCTTTCTCTTGGACTATCGATAATGCGGGTTGCAATAATGCCGGCAGCGTTACAGCCATACCCCATACTCATGGTTAGTGCCTGCTTGCCATGAGCCCCTACTTTTTTGAACATGTGATCCAGGTTGAAAGCAACACGGGGTAAGTATCCCAGATCTTCTAACAATGTGAAAAGAGGGAAAAAGATTGCCATGGGAGGCAGCATGACGCTTATAACCCACGCCATCGCCAGGTACATGCCATCAATTAATAAACCGTCGAGCCACCATGGTACTCCAATGCCTGTGGCAAAACCTTTCAGGAAAGGATGAACATTATCAATTAAAATCCATGCCAGGAATCCGGATGGATAATTTGCGCCCGTAATGGTTATCCAAAAGACGACCATTAAAAGGATGAGCATGATGGGGAATCCGGTCCAGCGGCTTGTCAGCAGACGATCCAGGGATTTTTCCCAATTGAATCGCATTTTTTCCCCTCCAATTGAGACAGAACGACTTGAAATCTGTGATGCATCATCATAAATTGATTTGAGCAACTCATCATGAAAATTTTCACCAATCTCCCAGCGTAACGAATTTGCTGTTTCAAGTATTGATTCTGTCGAATGATTTTTTATTTGTTTTTCATTTTCCATTTTTTACTCTCATTATTATCATGAAGCGATACTTTCACGCTGCTCTGCCGGCATTAAAGTTCCCAATTCTCCGCTTCGAACTGCCTCGATGATACGTTGATCGCCTTCAAGCAGTCTTAAAGCTACCCAGCGTGAATTTGGTAATCCGGGAAATGCTTTTTCTATTTGTTCAACCAGCCGATTGACTGCCTGTTTGATCTTGCGCGATTCGTTTTCAATGCGATGTGGTCTGCAAATATATTCTCCTCTTGCAACTTCCCCAATTGCTTTCAACAGTTCCTGCATACCCATTCCGGATCTGGCAGCGGTTGGGATAACCGGAATGCCGAGATCTTTGGAAAGTTGCCGTTCATCTATTTTCATTTTTTTTCTATTGGCTTCGTCGATTAGGTTCAAACAGACAACTGCACGGTTGGTTATTTCTAAAATTTGAAGAATTAAATTCAAATTTCTTTCCAGTCGTGTGGCATCAGCAACAATAACGGTTACATCCGGTTGTCCAAACAAAATAAAATTGCGGGCAATCTCTTCATCGGTGCTGGTGGATAGCAGAGAATACGTTCCCGGAAGATCAACGATTTTATACTTATGACCTTGATACGAAAATCCACCTTCGGCACGGGTTACAGTTTTGCCGGGCCAATTTCCAGTGTGCTGTCTCAACCCGGTCAAATAATTGAAAACGGTACTTTTACCGGTATTCGGGTTTCCGGCAAGGGCAACCACATAATTAAAATTGTCCATTTTTACACCGAGTTTAGTCAAATTTCCGGTATGATGCACAGGGCAGGTTTCACATCCAGTTGGTAATTTATTTGCCATTAATTCGCTCCGCTCTTTTTTATGAAAATCCTATTCGCCTGTTCTTTTCTGAGGGCAATAATGGCCCCTTTGATTTGATAGGCAATCGGGTCGCCACCGGCACTCCGCATTTCCATTGAAATTGTGGTTCCCGGCACAACACCCAAATCCATCAGCCTTCTTCGCTGCTGCTCGCGAATGGCTTTGGAAATTCCAATCACTTCACCCTCATCACCCTCCTGCAAAGAAGCTAACGTTGTAAATGTCCCTTCCATTGGCTGCTCTTCAACCAGGGGTACTATGGTGACATTTGCCGCAAATACTGGCGCTAAAATTTTCTCTTCACCGTCTGCCACAAATCGAATTCTATCTTTTTCTGCGGCTAACATCTGAACGTGCATTCCTGGATATAATCCCTCTGCGACCAACTGTGCGTAGATTGTTTCCGGTTCATCTTCAATATGTACAATCCTTCCGAGCTGGCCCTCCGATAGATCAATTAATGCGTTGCCCTTTGTTGGTGGGATTTCTCCTGAAGAACTTGGAATGGGATCCCCATGCGGATCATAGGCAGGATTTCCCATTTGTGCAGCCAGAACATTTGCTTCTGCAGCTGTTAACTTATGTTCCCAAATTTCTGCCTCTGCGTGCCATTCTTTCGCAGAAACTCCGGTCTCATCTGCCAAATGTCGTTCCCAAAGCCGATGAGACCGGATGATTCTTAACGCTTCACTCCTCCCTTCAGCCGTTAACCTGAATCCTGTGGGAGTAGTTTTTACAAGATGGAGTGACTCAAGTTTCTCAATTAAATTTGTAGCTTTATCACCACTTACCGAAATCGTACCGGCGATACTTTGTAATGTACAGGCCTGCTTACGAATTTCACTGTGATATAAATGCTTCAAGGTATCCTCAAGAAGGATACGATAAGTATTTTCCTTGAACTTTTTAATTTGTGCCAGAAAACCTACCCGAGGCCAGAATAGTGCACCGAAGCTCATTAATAACGCAACGCCGATTATGAGTGCTAAAACTGGATCGTTCATTTTTAGCTCGTTTGTTATATCATTTTTATTTTATTAAAAAAAATTTTACGATGTCATTATAATTTTGTTCAAATATAAAAAATATTATTAGGTATTCCTAAAAATATTTTTAGAAATTGCTATTTTTTGCTCCAAAAAATAATTTTCGGGGAGAATAAAAGTCAGAGGTGATTCCTGATTTAAATCTGTTCAGTTGCAGATTCTAATCTTCATTGATCAGGCACTTATTCAGACCTAATTTTTCTGAAATACGGTTGCGGTTCTTAGCAACCTTTTTATATATCCATTCGGAAGGTAAATGAAAAAATGGCAGGGATAAAACATAGCCCAACAATTTAGATATTCCCGGGAGCATCTTCACTATGGTGAAAATTGCTTTTGCGCCTGTGTAGGTTTCTTTATCAGATTTTATTAAGAAAAGCGTGTTTGAAGCCATTTCACGGGTCAACCCCAGTGTCGAGGTTGAAAGATTATCGCTCTGATAGGGGATGAATGTTAGTCGGTGGTGAATATCCTTTTTTTCAGCATACTTTTTTAGTTTTTGGCATATTCCGCATTCGCCATCAAATATTACAATATTTTTACTCTCGAATTTGTTTTTCATTTTCTTTTAATGTTTTATCCAAATCAGAGGTATCCTTTTCTTTATGCGGCTCGACCGAGCACGATTGTGACAGTCACGTGTTAAATCCCATTTTGGGTAAAATCCACTTCTGCAAAGCGAACCAAAATAGGAAAAAGATAATCAGATATATGTAATCCATAATTGTTTATCTCGGTTAAATCAGCAATTCCTCGATTAAATGTGTTCAACCTTATCCGGTAGAATATGTTCCAACCTTTTATTAAATAGGCAATCGCCCTACTTTCTTTAAATATTGTTGTTATCACTCACTGACTGGCTTTATAAATTTTGCCAGAACCAGCCCAACGACAACCCATGCGGTAACATCATATACACCCGTAAATAAATACCATCCCCATGGGTGATACCACCAAACCGGATTGCCAACATTGGTAAAAAAAGCCGCTGCAACTCCTGCAAATGCTACAAAACCCAGTCGGTTTCGATAAAATTTAAGTGCAGGAAGTACCATTTTCATCAATAATGCAATCAAGATAACGGTGATCAATTCGTGGAGAAATCCGAATACGAATACACTCCCTTCCATCACCGCACGGCCTTTCCGTTGGATGTGAATTGTCGCAATCGGCCCTCTGTTGTGAAGGCGCGCGTGTGTCGCTTCGTCGTTGTAAATTCCAGGAATAATATATGTACCGGTTTTCGGGAAGTTTTCCCATAAACTCTCACCTGCTGCATCATCATCCAGTGTTTGTTCGAGCGCGGAATATGGCCATGGGCTCATCCAAAATATAGCTCCCCAGGCAAATATTGCAATGGTTGCCAGCAGACATCCGGTCACAAAATTTTTCATACATTGCCTCCAGATTATGACTAATGGTTTTCGGGATTGGATTCGGTAATAGGTAGAAAAATTTAATGATTATCTTTCGATCTAAAAAGAACAAATAGAGTGATCGTGAGCTTTTGGTTTTATTTGGCGATTGATTTTAACGTCCCTACTTAAATCCATGTATGCGGAGGGTTCTACTGGTTATTGTCCCACTAAAGGATTTATGAACTTGACCAGTATATGGTTAATAATTGTTGTAGTATATATTAATACGGATAAAGAATTGGTAATTGTCGAATCAAATATTTTCTAACGAGCTGTTTTCTCATATGTTGACGTAATTATCCATAAAAATCACAACACCAAATGCTCAACCAATAAACATCATAGATTATCGCTTCGTTTCAAGCCTGCCTTGTAGAGACCTTGTAGAACATGGTCTACCAATTCTTCTTCTTTCACATATCGGCTGATTAATTCGCGTGCCTTGTTTACAAAATCCGGTCTCACTGTTTGTAACTGCAAAAGTTGCTGTCGCGCTTCTGTTTCACTGCCAAGCTGCCCAAGCGACGCAGCACGCAGCATCGGTCCCCAGAAAAGGCCTGGCACGTCATATTTCAGAGCTTCATTGTAGGACTTTTCGTATTCATTTAATCGATAGTAATAAAGAGTGGTTGCTCCATAAAACCATGCCGGAACACTGGCATTATGGATCATCGCCTGATCCAGAAGTCCCTTCCCGCGTTCCCATTCCCCGTAGAGACACAAGTAAAAGCCAATTGCCCCGATTCTGGTTGGCGAGTTTGGATTCAGCTCCAGGGCTCTTTCCATTTCGGCAAAAAATAAGTCCCTTTCATTCATCACGAAAAACATCCAGCCATAAATGATACGTACCAATTGATTATTCGGATAAAGTGTTACAGCTTTTTTCGCCAACTCCGCCGCTTTTTTTATGGTATCTTCACTTCGTGGCAGATCTAACGTGTATTTAGTTGCATGCATGCTTGCTAGCATTGCCATCGCCACGCCGCATTCCGGGTCTTTAACAATTGCCTGCTCAAGGGCTTGGAAGGCGGATAAAAATGTTTCCGGCGTTTGTTGAGTTTGATGATAATAATAACGCAGAATGGCATCGTAGGTATCCAGATCGGAAGGCTTTCTTTTGCGAGATTCCAATGAAAGCTTTTGAGGAATAATCCCATACTCACCGGCAATAAGGGCAACAGTTTCCCGGGCAATCTCCTCTTGTACCGTAATCAGGTTAGCAGCAGTTAATTCACGCTGATAATGCTCTCCCCACAAGTATTCCCCGGTATTGGTGTCGCTCAGTTTAATACTGATTTTAACCTGCTGGTTGTCCATTCGAACACTGCCTTCGATTAAAAAATCAGTACCCAGCCCTTTCAAATACTGATTGTTGTCATGCATTTCCCATTCAAAGTTCTGAGCTGGGTTGCAGCTGATAACATGGAAATCCTCATAGTGTGTCAATTCAATACAAAGTTCCTCGACAAATCCTGCCGCAAAGTAATCCTTTTCCGGATTAGCTGTTAAATTAATGAACGGCAGAACTGCAATTGAGGGTCTACTGTGTGAGGAGGTAACTGGTTCAGGTAGATCTTTTTCCCGGGTGGATGTAATTGAATTTTGAAGGGTGAATACCGGAACATAAGCTCCCTTTGGAATATCAATACGCAGTGGTTCTTCTTCACCCTTAATGAGGTAATAGCGTTCCAAAGCCCGGCGTAGTTTTCCGGCCTGAATACGCACAAGAGGATCATAAGCGGCGTCAAAATCCTTGTCTCGCCCGTATACCTTGAGAGCAATGGTGTATGCTTTTAAATCACCGGCACGTCCAGCCAGGGTTTCTTCTACAACAAAACGCAGAAAAGCCTGCATCTTATCGGTGGCCTCAAATTCCGGGTTATTGAGAATACGGTTCAGCTGGTCCCGGATAACATCGGCAGAAGGATTCAGCGCGTTTTTTGATGCCAATGAAATCTGCCTTTCCTTAGATGAGGAATTGTCTAAGTCCGTCCTTCAATAGTACATTTGTTATAATAAGAGAATTTTATTTACCGCCGACGCACCGTCCGAAAATTTTGTTGCGTACCGTAGTCTACGGTAAACTACGTTGACAATTTAGTAAATTTAACTATTTTCCACAAGAGTATTATTGTTCATGCGTGTGTTTGGATATGGTAAGCTCTCCCCAAAACCGAGGGTGTCCCAAAATGGTACCGAAAGACAAATCAGGCAGTTTTGCAAATCCTGGTCTTATTTTTATTCTGAAGCGCTTCCCCGAACATAGTGAAAAAATTCAGTGTCTGTTCGAAGAAAACCATTCCTTTCGCTCCCTTTGTGAAGATTGCCGGGTCTGTGCAAAGGCCTTGAAGTACTGGAACGATTCAACGTCAGAGAAAGCGCCTGCCCGCATGGAAGAATATCGTGTGCTTCTTCAAGAATTAGAAGAGGAGGTTTTGTTATACCTGGGGAAAATTGATTCACAAGAGGAAAGCAAATAAATATTCTTTCCATAAAAGCATAAAAAAAGGAGAATGTGATGTTTCGTCTGAAACAAAAAAATCAAATTAACAAACCGACCTTAATTCTGTTCTTTGCGACTCTTGGAATGTTTCTAATTCTATCAGTATCTGTTACTGCCCAGGTGGTTTCCCCGCTGCAAGGCGGCCATTATTCGCCGGTAGTAAAAAACGTTCGCGATATGGCAAACCCACCCTCAGGGCTTTTCTTATTGTGGTATAACGTATTTTTCTCCAGCAGTAAATATATTGATAAAAACGGTAATGAATTTGAAAGCATCCGTTTGGATCAAATCTATCCCGGACTTCCGAGCATCGATGTGGATCTCAAACTAAAAGGATTTACCACTGTTCCGGCGATTTTCTGGGCTTCCAATTTTAAGATCCTTGGCGGCGCTAATTATATGGCCGGTATTTCACCAAACTACCTTTCTGCCGATGCTTCCATTCTAACAGAGAGAGGTGGTCTTATTATTGATACCACCTATACCCGAAAGGTTGAAGGCAAAAATTCCGGATTCAGTGATTTGTTTGTCGCTCCCGTTGGGCTTTCATGGGGATTCAATAAATTTGACGTCACGTTTCTTTACGGATTTTACGCTCCCACAGGGAAATATGAAACCGGTTCCAGCGAGGCCGTAGGGCTTGGTTTCTGGGCCCATCAATTCCAGGGCTACGGGTATTTTTACCCGGTGCCGGCTAAATCTACCGCAATTATGCTGGCGCTGACTTATGAGTTGAATAGTAAGATCAAGGATGCGGATGTGAAGCCGGGTAACCGGTTCAGCCTGGAATGGGGTATCAGTCAATTTCTCAGCGAACAGTTCGAACTGGGCATTCATGGCGGCCATAACTGGCAAATTGGTGATGATAGCGGGAATGACGTTTACTGGGATGCCGGTATACACGATCGTAAGAGCACAATCGCCTTCAATGCCAGTTATTGGCCCTGGAAGGAGCGATTCATGATCAATGGAAAATATGCTTTTGATTTTGGTATCCGGCAGCGTTTTAAAAATAATGTCTGGATGCTTAACCTGTTATTTGTTACAAACGTTTTAAAAGGTTAACTGATTTTTGTGATCAAGAATCGGTTTTATTGAAAACCAAGCAATAAGAACAATAATCTAATTATTTAGGAGAAAAACGATGAAAACAAGATCAGTTAAAATTGGGATCGGCCTATTTTGCTTCATGCTGGTCCTGACGAACTGTACCCGCCAGGCAGATGTTCAATTAAGTGATGAACAAGTTAAAGAGATTGTAAAGCGGTCGTATCAATACGTAGCGCTATACAATGTCAACAATAAATTTGCGATGGATAACGCAAGAAGAACCGGAACAAACGGTTGGAACATTTGTGTGCCGGATACAAAACTTAAAGATCACAACATGAGAGATATTGCCCGGCCAAATAACGATACGCAATATTTGGGTTGTATGCTCGATCTTCGCCAGGATCCAGTTATTCTTAGTTTTCCAGCATTTGATTCCAAATATGTATCATTGATGTGCACAGCTTACGACCACTATGTAAACGTTCCGCTGACTACCCGCGTCGGTGATTTTCGTAAACCGGAAAAAGTGCTCTTCTATTCTGCCCGAACAGAAGGTTATAGTGGTGAACCAGTTGAAGGCGTGGACAGAATTTATGAAATGAGTGGTGACTTTGTATCAGCAATTTTAAGAGTAATGCCCCATGCCAATGAGCCAGAGCGTTTTAAAAAGATCGTCAGCCAGATGAAAGCGGTAAAAGCAATTACGCTGTCAGAATTTTTAGGTAAACCGGCGAAGCCGTATGATGATCCCCATTTCCCGGCGGTCGGTAAAACCGATGCCGATGTGTTCGGCAATAATTTGCTGGAAGTGATGCAGTTTGTGTTCAATCACCTTACATTCGATCCAAAAGATGAAATGGACGAGGCAGTTCTGGCAGTTTATAGACCGCTTGGTATTGTCCCGGACCAAAAATATGATTCCACCAAAGTTGCTAAAATTGATGGCAAGCAATTCAGAAGAATATCTGAAAAAGTTAAGGCCGACAACCTCGCTCTTATGCTTAACAAATCTTTGGTTGCCAAATTGTCTCCAAAGAATTTCCAACCCAAGGGACAAACAAATTTTGAAGCGATGCTTGCAGTTTCTGTTATCGGACCGATTGGATTACCTATGGAAGAGGCTATGTATCCTCCTGTTGGGACTACAGATGGTAAACCAATGAACGCAATGAATGATTATGTTATCCATATGACCAAGGAACAAATACCGCCAGCTAAAGCCTTCTGGTCACTTACATTATATGATTCAAAAAATGGTTTTTTTATTCCAAATGACAGAAAGAAATATAGTGTTGGTGAGAACGCAGGAATGAAGCTTAACAAGGATGGAGGCATTGAGATATATGTTGCCGCTAAGCAACCCAAAGGTGTACCTGTAGAGAACTGGCTGCCAATTAACAGAAAGGATGAGAACCTGGATATTATTCTGAGGATTTACGTACCGGATCTGGAGAAAATGAAGACCTGGACGCCGCCCAAAGCGGAGAAATTCGGGAGCAAATAATGAGTTCATTGACCAACAACAGGGAACCAGTTTGAGAACCTTCAGCAAAAACACCGTCGTGTTCATGGGACTCTGTCTGCTGGAGCCCACCGTTCTCGACGCCCAGGATGTGCAGCCGCGGGTCTATGCGCCGGCGCCAATCGGGGTGAACCTCCTCACGCTGGGTTACGGGTTCTCCACCGGGGCGATGTTGTTCGACAAGACGATTCCTATCGACAACGCCACGGCTGACATACACGGTTTCACCGCTGCCTACTCCCGATCAATCGCGCTATTCGGACTGGCGGGCAGGGCTGATGTCGCCGTGCCATTCGTGACGGGCGATTGGGAGGGCGAGGTCGTACAAAGGGGGCAGACCTCTTCCCGCACCGGATTCGCTGATCCTGTTCTCAGATTCGCACTCTTCGTTGCCGGAGCGCCGGCACTGACCAGAGATGAATTCGCAGGATTTCAACCGAAGACCATCGTGGGTATCACCTTGCGCTTGCAATTACCCTTGGGGCAGTACGATGCGAACAAGATCGTTAACCTCGGCTCTAACCGCTGGGTATTCAGTCCACAGATTGGGGTATGGCATGTGGTCGGTAATTTTTCTCTTGAGGCGTATGCTGGGGTATGGTTCTTTACGGACAACAGCGAGTTTCTGGGTACAAAGGTTCAGTCGCAGGATCCACTCTACACCTTCCAGGTGCATGTTTCCTATCGGTTTCGCACGGGAATATGGATCGCGGCTTCATCGCGCCAGAGTCTGGGTGGAGCGGTTACAATTGACGGCGGAGATAAACTCGATCCCGAAACCAACAACCGGGTGGGGCTTACCTTCGCTCTGCCCATCAAGAACAGGTATTCACTTAAACTCATTGCCACTACCGGAATTACTGCTACCGTAGGAAACGATTATAGCACCTTTGCGGTTGCGTGGCAGATGGTGTTCTAATTCTACGATTTAAATTAATTATTTAGTTATTTAATTATCTAATTATTTAATAACAGGAGGTTCCTATGAATATCTTAAATAATACAGTCAAATTAGGCGTTGTTATCCTAATTTTAAATTTCATGTCAGCGCATTTATGGGCGCAGGAGGTTTTGCCTTTTCCGGAACCACCTTCGGCAAGTATTACGGGCAAAACTCTGGCAGAGTCCAAACACCAGTGGCGGAAGGCTGAAAGCCACCTGCCGAAGGATGCCCCCAACATAGTCATTTTTATGACCGATGATGCGGGCTTTTCCAATCCAAGCACCTTTGGAGGATCCATTCACACGCCAACTATGGATCGTTTGGCGCAATCCGGTATCAGCTACAACGCGTTCCATACTACTGCCATGTGTTCACCCACCCGTGCAGCCCTGCTGACCGGACGAAACCACCATCGTGTGGGTGCCGGTCAGATCGCCGAGCTTGCCTCGGACTGGGATGGCTATATTGGTAAGATTCCGAAATCTGCGGCGACGGTTGCCCAGGTGCTTGCCTACTACGGTTACAATACGGCCGCCTTCGGGAAATGGCACAATACGCCGGTGACTGACCTTACCCCGGTCGGACCTTTCGATCGCTATCCCACGGGACTGGGCTTCGACTACTTCTATGGATTCATTGCCGGAGAAACGTCTCAGTACGAACCGCGGCTATTCGAGAATACCAATCCCGTTGAGCCGCCCCACAACCCGGGATATCATCTGACCGAAGATATGGCGGAAAAGGCCATCGAGTGGATGCGCACCACCCGGACTCTGGAACCTGATAAACCGTTTTTTCTCTATTTTACACCCGGGGCAGTGCACGGTCCGCATCACGTGGCCAAGGAGTGGGCCGATAAATACAAAGGTAAATTTGATGCGGGGTGGGAAGCACTTCGCAAGCAATCCTTTGAAAATCAGAAGAAATTGGGTTGGATCCCAAAAAATGCTAAACTCAATCCACTGGCACCCACCATGCAAAAATGGAAAGACATTCCCGAAACTCAGCGAATGTTCCAAATCCGTTTAATGGAAATTTACGCTGGTTTTCTGGAGCATACCGATGTTCAGTACGGGAAGATTGTCGATGAACTCGAACAACAGGGGCTGCTGGATAACACCCTAATCATCTACATCAATTCCGACAATGGCCCGTCGGCCGAAGGGATGAATGGAACCATATCTGAATTATTGGCCCAGAATTCGATGCCTTCCACTGTTGAGCAACAGATTGAGGTCCTCAACAGAGACTACGGGGGGATGGAGGCACTCGGGGGACCCAAGCTCGACATCATGTATCACCATGGCTGGGCTTATTCCGGGGCATCGCCGTTCCAGGGAACCAAACTTGTGGCGGCATATCTGGGCGGAACCCGAACTCCCTTGGTAATCTCCTGGCCAAAGAAGATCGAACATGACGGAAATGTTCGCCCCCAATTTCATCACGTTAACGATATTGCCCCAACAATCTATGAGATTTTAAATATTACGCCTCCAAAGGTCGTGAACGGGGTGGAGCAGGACCCGATGGATGGTGTTTCCATGGCATACACCTTCAACCAACCCGAGGCGAAAACCACCAAGCAAACTCAGTATTTTGAAATCCTCGGCAGCCGGGGTATCTACCATGAAGGGTGGATGGCTTCCGTTTTCGGCCCGCGGGCTCCGTGGACTACAGATATAACCGGCGTCTTGAATTGGCAGCCGGAAAAGGACGTGTGGGCCCTGTACAACCTGAAGGACGATTATTCACAAGCGAAGAATTTGGCAAAAAAATATCCGGAGAAACTTGATGAATTAAAATCAATCTTTGATCAAAAAGCGACTGAAAATTACGTATATCCCATTGGTGGATCGTTCTATACCGCGTTGTTTAGCCCAATGGAATTGCCCTCTTCGCCCCTGACGGAATGGACGTTCTATGAAGGGCAGGAGCGGATTCCCGAAGCGATGGCACCCAAGTATCAGAGCGGTCGCTCCAGCCTGGCGGTCATTGATGCTGAAATTGAAAGGGACGCTGAAGGGGTGTTGTTTGCCCTCGGTGGTATTTCGGCGGGATTTACCGTTTATATGGACAAAGGTTTTCTGAAAGCAGAGTATAATGCCATGACCCTGGACCGTTACAAAGTTGCGTCCGAATCGCCTCTCCCCACCGGTAAGGTGAAAATCGAGGTAGAAACTATTTTTGACTCAAAGGAGCGCCTGGCACCCGCCACCATCAGACTGCGCGTTAATGGAAATCAGGTTGGCCAGGGACGCGTTGAGCGCTCAGTACCGGGGGTCTTCACTGCGTCCGAGACCTTTGATGTCGGTAAGGACCTCGGTTCTCCGGTGGCCCTGGATTATTATGACAGAGCACCATTCAAGTTTAACGGGAAGATAAATCAAATAAATATCAAGTATATTCCCGAAGCAAAGTGAAGGATTAAATCTTCACAGAAATAGATCATAATGGCTTGGAATGTTCTATCCGGGCCTTGATGTTAAGCTGAGGTAACGCTAACAGTCTACAAAACATGAAAGGGTGGTAAAATGAAAAAGGCCATGTTGGTATTATGTATGTTACTATTTGGTGTAACATTAGTGAAGGCTCAGGAAATAGGGGTGCGTTTTGGTGATATTTCAGGAGGAAACGTAGCGGTGGATGCCGTATTTGGTACTTCAAAATTAAGCAGAATGCATGGAGATGTTTCCTTTGGCGACGGTGTGGGCATTGACCTGTTGTGGGACTTTCTGTATAGGCCGCTTGGTAATGAGGCGTTCGACTGGTACGCCGGAATCGGTCCTTACACCTTTCTGGGCGATCCTTTTCAGCTTGGCGTGGTTGCTGAAATCGGATTGGAGTATCATTTTAAGGGTTTTCCCCTGGCTCTAGGCGGAGATTGGCGGCCCTTTTTTAGGCTTATTGATAATACTGACTTTGGATGGGGAGGATTCGGATTTAATGCACGATTTGTCTTTAAATAATTTTGAAAATAGGTAGATTGGTCTAAGAATTTTACAACCACAGATATAATCAAAATATGTTATTAAGGAGAAGATATGAAAAAGACAGTTTTCACTACCCTATATTTAATTTTAATCCTTTTGGCAACAAATACCTTTGCCCAAGGAATTTACTTAGGAGCGGGTATAGGCAATACATTTTTTAGCTCAGAGATATCAGATGCAGTTGATCAGGCAAAAAAAATTAGTGAGAACTCAACAGCCTGGAAAATATTTGCCGGTTACCACCTTACCAATTTCTTAAATGTCGAGGGGGGGTACAGGAGTTTCGGCAGTGTTAGTTCTAATATTAGCAACGATGTTTTTGAAAGCAAGACAACCGGATGGGATGTTGAGGCACTGGGACGCTTCCAGGTCGTTATCATAGATCTTTTTGCAAAGGCGGGCGCCATGTTCTGGTCCACTGATGTTACTTTTCTTGGCCAGAAAATCGACGAATCTGGCACCGATTTCTTTTTTGGTATCGGCGTCGGTGCTCACCTGGGTCCAATCGGTGCCAGATTAGAATGGGAATCCGTTACAATAAGCGGCCCGGATAATTTATCCATGATAAGTTTAAGCGCAACGTTTGGATTTTAGCTACGGTAGAGATGGTAAAATCCTGGAAAGCCCCAAAGACCGAAAAAATGTTATAAAAAACTAAAAAAATGAGATACTGACATGGAAAGAATTTTTCAATTGTATGTTCTGGTTTTGGTAGTCTTTGTATTAGTTAATGCAATAAACGCTCAAAATGCGATGGAGCTTTCTCAGCAGGCTGCTAATCCGATAGCCAATCTGATGAGCTTTCCATTCCAAAACAACACAAATTTTAGGATTGGACCTTATGACCGAACAGGCAATGTGCTTAATATTCAACCTGTTATTCCTTTTGCTGAGGGTAAGTTAATAACAAGAACTATTTTCCCGATTGTCTGGATCCCTGATGTGACTCAGGAAAGCGGAATGTATTCCACCGGTCTGGGAGATATTTTATTTACAGCGTTTTATGTTCCGCAGAGTGGAGACATGATGCGGGGTATTGGGCCTGTGATAGAAATTCCCACCGGGGGTGAAAGGAGAGGAACACAAAAGTGGGGTATAGGTCCCTCATTTGTATTACTAGCCCAACCAGGGAATTGGACACTTGGAGTACTGATGAACAATGTGTGGTCTATAGCTGGTAAATCAGAGAGAGCCGATGTAAACAAAGGACTTCTACAATATTTTATCGTTTACCAGTTTGGTGATGGTTGGTATCTAAACAGTGCACCAATAATTACAGTTAATTGGAAAGCTGAATCAGGACAACAATGGATTGTACCGTTTGGAGTTGGTGCCGGGAAACTATCGTTTGTTGGCAAGTTGCCAGTCAACGTTCAGTTAGGAGCATTTTATAATGTGGTTAAACCGGACTCTGGACCGGATTGGCAATTCCGTGCTCAGATACAATTCCTTCTGCCAACTTCTATTCTGCATAAGTAACAAAGTATTTCAATACTGCAGACTAATTGAGCTGATAACATCGTCAAAATGACTCTCGGTTCGACTGCTATTATACTGAAAGCAGAGGAGAATATTGTTTTAAATGAAAAAAAGTGTCCGGAATAAAAAAACCACGTCCATTTTATTTAGGAGCACACCATGAGAGCATTTTGTATTTTATTATTGTCGGTATTTGCATTATCAAGCTGCTCTGCCTTTAAGGGTTCACGAAAACTTGATATGAGTCCGTTTGCCGACAATGCCGGGACGTTGTTCAGCGAGGCCACCAAGATCAGCCGGCCTTTCCAATGGAAATACTGTAAACCCTATAGCACTATACCGGAAGCTCAACATCTATATTTTGAAGCAGTCCCTCTGTTAAGGGTTTTACACGGGATTGTATACTATTCCAATCAAGTTGTTGCCATTAATAACTCAAAGTTATCCGATAAATCAAAGAATAATCAATTGGCACGCTATCTTTACGAGGCAATGGAGAGGTCTTTGGAAAATCAAAGGCTGGACAGTCTGCAAATGGATTTGTCAGGAGCCAGTAAGATTTTAGAAAATATCCGCAATGCGAGAACCTATCGCGAAGGGATCTCTGCCGCCGAACCAATTGTGAACAGTGTGGTGAGAACCGTCGTAAATCGTATTGAAAAAATTCAAGACCAGGTTCCCTTGGTGCTTGCAGGGTTCGAACGAGAAATTGAGCGTGATTACGCTGAGGTAAGGCGTAACTATTTCCGACTTCAGGAACTTCAGAAAAGACTCATGCTATCTGTTACCCGATTATACCGGGCTGGAATGGGAGACAAAACCGAAATTGATACCTTGCTTCAAGAGGATGCCTCCCTGAAAAATTTTATTCCATCCGTCGAAGTGGTTTCTCTATCTCAGATGGAAGCAGCAGAAAAACACTTGGTGGAGCAACTGGATCAAATCGATACTATGCTACATCAATTAGACGAAATAAAGGCAGAATATATCGCAAAAAAGGATGAACTAATCCGGTGGCGTACTCAGATAGATGAAAAAATTATGATCGCCCGTACTGCCATGATTATTTGGGCGCAGTCTCATCGGAATCTCGGTGCCGGTATTCCTGTTCCCCCGTTGATAGATGTAAGCGGGGTTGCCTCCGGGTTGGTTGGCGGCACCGCCAAGAAGATTGTACCTTAATAGTAACAAAGGGAGATTATCAAATAGATATTAAATTATTATCAGCTTGCCTGACCATTATTACCTTGCTTTTTGCATCCAAATTGCCCGCACAGGAATGGATTCATGAAAGCGACCATCTTCGAGGTATTCCAAATGGAGACGGCCCGGTCGAGGTACGAATAGGTTTTCAACTATTTGACATAACAGATGTTGACGAAAAGGAAGAAACGATCTCATTTGAAGGCGGTATCTACCTGATGTGGATGGATTCTCGACAGGCATATGACCCAGTGAAGGTGGGGCTACCTAATGGTGGTTGGGTGCCTGGGGATTACTCTCGCCCCCCTAGACGAATATATCAGGGAGATTTTGAAGTGAAAGAGGTGTTCCAAGGCTGGAGACCATATATCACGCTTTCGAACGGGATTGGAAATAGACAGATCACAAATATGATGGTTGGCATTTGGCCGGATGGAATGTTATACTATGGGGAGCGCTTCTTTGCCAAAGCCGAAACACCGATGAATCTTCAGAGATTCCCGTTTGACCGCCAGAGTATCCAGCTTTATTTTCATCCATTCTTGTATCAGCGAAAAGAAGTTGTACTCATTTTTTCAGATGCGATGGCCGGGAGCTGGCAGCAGGATACGGGCATTGCTGAGTGGAAAAAGATGGATGTTGAAATTAAAGAAAGACCTTTAGAATATGTGATGATGGATGGCAATAAAAGAATCTCTTCAGAGTTGGTTGTTACTTTAAATATTGGCCGACGTCCGGGTCACTTTTTGTTCGGCATAATTTTGCCTCTGCTAATACTGGTTTCACTTTCATGGTGTGTCTTCTGGATGGATGAAGAATCTATTTCTAATCGTGTTAATATTTCACTTGTTGGAATCCTCAGCGTCGTTGCTTACTATTTCGTCATTCAGGATACTGTGCCAAAGATTCCATATTTAACCATGATGGACGCATTTATAATCGCCACATTTATAATTCTGGCAGCATCCGTCGTAGTTAGCATTGTTGTAGACAAACTAGATCGAGCCGGTCGAAAAGAGACTGGCAACCGAATCGATTATGCTTGCCGGTGGCTATTCCCACTTGGTTATTTGGTAATCATTCTACTTATCGTGTTGTTATTCAATATATAGGACGATTTAGTTGGGAATCGGAAAAGCGTAAACTGAACCGGAACTGCTATTGTTGAGCGTCAAAAATAGGGAGGTAATATCTTAACAGTGCTCCGAGTACTACGATTAATTGGGAAGATGAATCAGATCAGCAAAGGACCATTCTTTTCGGAGCTTGGTGTGGAAAAGTTTGGTCACTTGGATAAGTTCCGGTCCATACCTAGATTGTGACGTTTTATAATGTTGCTAAACCTGTCTTTGGGTCAGATGCGCAGTTGCGGGTGCAAATGCAGTTTATGTTGCGGGCCTGTATTTTCTTTGGTGGAAAAAAATAAGCATTTGCTTTCATCCACCTTCAAGCGCAAATTCGCTAGTGGTATTAATACACTGGCAATAATGTCTATTTGAAAAATCTTGCTTGCACTTTTTCGCTGTTTAATTCCTTTAAAGCATCGTTAGCAATCCAACTGACTGATTTTGATTCCATCTGCAGGATCTCTTTACAAACCGAAATCGCTTTTTTATTTAGTGCAGGATTGCGCTTTCCAATTTGCCTCAGCGCCCAGTTTACCGCTTTTTTGACATAATTTCTTTCGTCGATGGCTTCGCGTTTGATATGGGGGAAAAATGCTTCGAATTGGCTGTCCTGTGCTTTTTTGTCGTGGACAGCAAGCCATGCCATTAGTGCAAAACCGGCTCGTTTCACAAATTCTTCATTTCTTCCGCTCCACTCAACCGCTTTTTGATAGGCAAAGGGTGTTTTATCAAAAAGATTGCCGCAGCATTGGTCGCACAAGTCCCAGGAATCAAAATCCTGAACCCATGCTTCCATTTGATTCTCACTTACCAGTTTGGGATCGTCGATCATACTCGCCATGATACGTGCCTCATGGATTTCCGACTTCCAGAGTTCTTGCGCCAGTGCGTGGTTTCTCCCGATTTCTTTTGCCAGCTTTCTCAGAGTTGGAATGGAGATCCCCAAAGCATTTTCGGGATTGATACCATACCGTGCCATACCAGCCACAGCTTCCGGATTGGACATTGATCTTAGGTATTCTAAAATCTCATTACAATTCTTCATAAGTAAATTTTTCTATCTGGGATTTAATCCATTGATCGATTATGGGGAAAGCCTCGGGAGGTATTTCATGTCCGCGATCAAAAGTATAATTGTCAAGGCTTCGAACTAGGGGTTTTAATAAATAAATCTGTTTACTGACTGTTTTTGGCGGATAGATAGTATCATTCCTCCCGCTGATGTGCAGAAGTCTGCAGTTAATTTTTCTGTACTTATTTTTGTCGGCTAAATCGCTCGGCGTACCGCCATTGATTGCAATAACTCCTCTCACGAGATCGGGATGGCTGAATGCGAACCGGTAATTGAGAGATACAGATTGGGAGTAGCCTAAAAGGAATATTAGTTCCGGGTTGATTCTACCTTCCTTGCAGAGAGAATTGATGATTTGGATAATTGCACGGCGATGAAGTTCGATGGAATCTTTAGACTTGAAGGACGTGATCCAGCCAAATCCTGGTTTTAACGGATTTGGTGTTTGGTTACTTGGCAAAAAATGCTGATAAGGCCCCTGTAGGCTAACAAGGATGTAATCGGTCTTGTTAATAGCCTGCAATATTTTCATCATGGCGTTTTTATTACTACCGTATCCATGTAGCGCAATTATTAAAGGATTATGGTCAATTTTCTCAGGATAATAAACATCATAGTAAAGCGAGATTTGTTGCTTCAGGTTTTTATCCCTCAAAATACCGGACATTTGACCCCTATTCTTTTTACTGAATCAATATATATTCGAATTGCTTTTTAGTCGATCAGATCAAAATATCACAAAAGGTTTTCTGATTAATGTGTTTAAATTCTAAGGTTTCCCATTAATTAAATAGATTCATTGAGATCTCACAGATTGCGATGGTGAAATGTATTTCAGAAAAACCGGACCAAATAAATTCGGTTAAAATATTAACCGCCAGCCAATTTTACAGTATAGCCTTTTTGTCTTAGATATGAAACAATGGTTTCTCTGTGATCTCCCTGAATAATAATTTCACCACCCTTAACAGACCCGCCTGTTCCACATTTCTGTTTTAATTCTTTTGCCAACTCCTGAACTAAACTGATACCTCCTGAAACGCCGTGAATAACCGTTACAGTTTTCCCTCGTCTTCCTTTCACTTCTCGGCGTATCCGAACGATTCCATCCGAAGACACGAGATTTTTTTGTTTTCTGCAGGCACAATTTTTTATGGGATTACCGCACGTCGGGCATATCTGTCCTGTCTCGGTTGAATAGACCATTTGCGACTTATTTTTTCTCTTCATCATGAAATCAGGTTAATGTGTTTCATTTAATACCTTGCGGTTGGACAGGTCATACACCTTGGACCGCCTCCCCACTTTACGACATTGGGCATGCTCACTTCAATTACTTTTATACCCTTATTCCGGAGTTGCTGATTTGTATTGGTGTTCTCACTCACCCCAATAACCCGGTTCTCACCAATTGCCACCACATTACATCCAAGAGTTTCCTGTTCCGCCGGGTCGGCTTCAATTATCTGAAATCTATTATTTTTGAGGTATTCAATGAATGAATTTGGCAATTGAGTGACATCTGCCAGGCAGCGTTTTTTGCCCAGCATTGTAAAAAGAACGTCCAGATGGAGATGCTTGTGATTTACTTTTATAAATTGATATTCGGGAAAGTTCTGCTTCAGTTTTTTGAGCCCCGCATCGTTGGTTCTCTGGCCGATGCCCACAGCAATTGTTTTATCGTCAATGATAATTACATCGCCGCCTTCAATAAAGGCCTGCGGATCATCTGTCAAATCAAGAAATTGAGTTCCTGAAGCAATTTGTCGCATACTATCTGTCTCATAAGCCCGTTGATTTTGAGCGAGTCTTCCCATCACAAAGTGGTTTCCGATGACGAATGCCGGGTCTCTCGAAAAAATAGCTGATTTCCCGTCCTTTCCGATGGCATTTGTATGGACAATTCGGATGTCCTGGGCAACAAGTGTTCCTATGAACAAATTGTATTCGTCTTTAAAAGCAATTGGATCGATATTATTCACATTTTTTTTTGCCACATCGTTGATGGCATACTCTTCTTTAATTTGTGCGTTTTCCGGGGTGTATGAAACGATTACCTCTCGCAGTTTTTTAAACTCAGAATCTATTTTTAAAGGAAGTGTTAGGTTATCAACCCGTGGTGGCAGATCGCTTCTCTGAAATATAATTAATTTTTTAGGACCTGATTCTTCCCCATACTCTTCCGGTTGGATTAGTGTAGTGCCAATATATCCGGTAGTAATCAATCTTTCGATAATATGATGAGTGGTCAAGTATACTTTATCTTCATTATACACTTCTGCTGCCACTCGGGGCGGCTTTTTAAAAATTATTGCCTCCATTTCATCCGGATTGAAAATTATGGGTATTGCCCTCTCCTTTAACATTTTGGCATTTTTTTCAGGTTCGAAGGGAAAATTTTCGTGGAGAAGATCTTTTTGCAGAATCAGTCTGGCACCCCCATTCACTGTGGCACCATATCGTGTCGGATCATATTCAACAATTCGGAATCCCGCTTTAAATTGCGCGCGAATACTCTCGGTGTTTTCTACTCGGACCGTTAGCCGGATTTTTGTTTTGCCTGCTTCCCGTGCCGCCACTTCCTGAGCCTTGTAAAGGATCTGTCCATATCCTCTGCCGGCAGTTCCATAAGAAAAAGCTTCTCCCGGACGGACTTCCTGCTGGCGAATAGACGACAGCAAAATCTGGGAAACACCTGCAACTTTCCGGGTATTTTCGTCCCGTACCACCAGAACGCGGCCAAATTCCCTAAAGTCTCTTAATTCCTCGATGGAAACTCTCTGTGATCCCTTAAAATATTGATCATCTAATTCCTTTGCTTCTAGTAACTCCTGTTCGGAGGCTGCAATTTCAACCTTGTGTATCTTTCGGTTATGCCTCACCTGGATGAACTTATTACCCTTTTCATCTACAATGGATTTGTTGATAATATTGTAAAATTTGTCACCCATCAGAGAATCTTATTGTAATCAAAAACAATTCGTGCAGGCAATTCGTTGCTAAAATCTGAATAGTGTAAATATAATAATCCCTTATTCGTATGTCTTCACTAATTTAGTTAAATTTTTTCAGCGGTCAATTTTCCGGAAATTTTTGCTGCAAACAATTAGGGTAAAAAGGGTGAATGGGTAATTGGAACTAACATCGGAAGGTTTTCAATTGGAGCTTTTTTTCATTTACCTTCAGGATGGGTAGCAATTTTATCACTACTCATCTTTTTCTCTTATTTTTGCCAAATGGCTAACTTTGCCATTATTACTGATTTTTACAGGTTTTTTTGTAATTCCAGATTTGCCCGAAGACGCGGATTCCTCTTTTACGATTGTGATAGATGCTCTTATCTTTTTCGCCCTGAAGACCTCTCGAATTTGTTTTACAATCGCTTCCTCCACTTTCTTTTCGACATCTACAAAATAGGGGGCAATTTTTGAGATAAGCCAACTCCGCTCATTTTTTACAATCTGGTCAACATTTTTTATCTTAATTTTTATCACTGTACATCCCTGTTATCACTTTGATTTTTTAGTAGTTCTTCGATTTTATATGTCTCCGTGTTCCGGAGTATGAATATATTTCGAATACATATTTAATATCGAATTCGGAAAAATTATATTAATGAATTAAACATTTTTTTATCGATGAATCGGGAAACCGGAGAACAGGAAATTCAAAATGTGATTTTTTATAACTATTTATGGAGAGGGTTTAGGAATATTGAAGATTATGTTGTCAAAATATCTTTATTGAAATATGCCAGGATTTATACAGATTCTGTTTACAATATTTGTATGTGTGTGGGGGTAAAAGAGAATTGTATTTCTTTAATTAAGTGTGTTTAATCAAAGAACTTTTACGCTTTCATTATTGAATTTTAAGAAATACATTTGAGGTTAATTTTACTATCTTGGCCCCTAAAAGACCTTACTTAAAAAAGGAGATCCAAGGTAATAATAATCTCTAATTCAAGATCAATCTATTGAAAACCTATTTATCCTGTTATATAGTTTGGGATTAACTCTAGAATTTATTAGTTTTTAGTTTTATCGGATAAAAGTAGAGAAATTAGAGGGAAGCAGCAATCGAGGAGTAATTAATGAAGGTTTCAAAAAAACTTGCAGAATTACGAAAATCTGAAAATTTGTCTACAGATGATTTGGTATTTTTTAATAAAATAGCCAATACTATCCGGACCTTGTCGATGGATGCAGTACAAAAGGCCAATTCAGGGCATCCGGGGATGCCAATGGGTATGGCAGACGCTGCGACGGTACTGTGGACTCGCCATCTAAAGTTTAATCCTGAAGATCCCAACTGGCCTGACCGAGATAGATTTGTCTTATCCGCCGGTCATGGTAGTATGCTCCTGTATAGTTTATTGCACCTGACAGGTTTTGATTTGCCTCTGTCGCAATTGAAATCCTTTCGGCAGTGGGAGAGCAAAACCCCCGGTCATCCTGAATATGGACATACCCCAGGAGTTGAAACGACAACCGGACCACTCGGACAAGGCATTTCAAATGCAGTAGGTTTTGCCATTGCAGCAAAACATCTGGCACAGGCATACAACAAATCGGGTTCGAAAATAGTTGATCATTACACCTTTGTTATAGCAAGTGATGGCGATATAATGGAAGGTGTATCGCATGAGTCTTGTGCCCTGGCAGGTCATTTAGGATTGGGGAAATTAATCGTTTTGTACGATGACAACCACATCAGCATCGACGGCCCTACAACGTTAGCATTTAGTGAAGATGTGTTATCGAGATTTGAGGCTTACAGGTGGCATACGCAAGCGGTAGACGGACATGATATGCAAGCTGTTGATAGGGCGATAACAGAAGCGAAGGCCGAAGAAAGATATCCTTCAATAATCCGTTGTACCACTACAATCGGTTTTGGCAGTCCCAATCTTGCAAACACTGCGAAAGTTCATGGTTCTCCTTTGGGAGTCGATGAAGTCAGACTTTCGAAAAAAGAACTGCAATGGCCGGAAAATGAGGATTTTCTTATTCCGGAGGATGTACTGGCGTTCATGCGGGGATCAATTACTGTGGGAAGGAAACTTCAGTTGCAATGGCAGCAAAAATTATCCGATTACAAAAATAAATATCCCGAATTGGGTAGACAATTTGAAAATTCGATCAAAGGAATTTTACCTGAAAAATGGGATGTTGATTTGCCCACCTTTCCCGCCGATAGTGCCATTGCAACAAGATCTGCTTCCGGAAAAGTACTCGATTCAATTTCACCCAAAATTCCTCAGCTGATCGGCGGCTCCGCTGATCTGACACCCTCTAATAATACGCTGCCCCAAAATGAAAATCCTATTACCAGAGATGATTTTTCTGGTCGTTACATACACTTTGGTGTTAGAGAACATGGAATGGGAGCAATATTAAGCGGACTCGCCATACATGGCGGATTTATTGCATACGGGGGTACATTTTTGGTTTTTTCAGATTATATGAGGGGAAGTATACGATTGGCCGCCTTAATGAGTGCTAAGGTGATCTATGTTTTCACACACGATTCAATTGGTCTGGGTGAAGATGGTCCAACACATCAACCGATTGAACACCTTGCCGCCCTTCGTGCTATTCCAAATTTAGTTGTTATTCGTCCGGCAGATGCCACCGAAACAGTGGAAGCATGGAAAGCTGCTTTAACAATGGTAAACGGACCAGTTGCGTTGATGTTGACCCGCCAAAAATTACCAGTATTGAATCGAAAGGTCATGAATTTAGCTTCTTCTGAAAATGCATTGAAAGGCGGTTATGTGCTTTGTGAAGACGATTTTCCGCAATCCATACTGATTGCCTCCGGCTCTGAAGTACACATTGCTCTTAAGGCAAAAGAATTGTTAAACCTGGAAGGAATAAAATGCAGGCTGGTGTCAATGCCCAGTTTTGAACTATTTGAAAATCAGCCGGAAGAATACAAAATGAGTGTACTACCAGGAACCATACCGGCAAGAGCTGCCATAGAAGCGGGGGTAAAGCTGAGCTGGTATAAATATGTTGGCGATTATGGCGAAATTGTCGGGATCGAGAGATTTGGTGCTTCGGCTCCGTACCAAGATATTTATGAAGGCTTTCACGTCACACCCAAGGCAATGGTTGAGGCCGTAAAGCGATCAATTGAGAATGCAAACAATCATCCGGCAAATTAACTTATTGGTTTGCCTAATGTATCAATTAAAAGGGAATTAGGATGAAAACCGAAAGAAAAATTGCTCCGTCCATTCTTTCAGCGAATTTTGCTTGTCTCGAAGAGGAGGTAAAAAAAGTTGAAAAAGCTGGGGCAGATCTCATTCACGTCGATGTTATGGATGGTCATTTCGTTCCAAATATTACCATAGGACCTATTGTTGTGGAGGCAATCCAGTCAGTTACAAAATTACCTCTCGATGTTCATTTGATGATTGAAAAACCAGAAAGATACATCGATGCTTTTATCGATGCCGGTGCGGATTTTTTAACAGTTCAAGTAGAGGCATGTACGCATCTTCATAGAGTAATACAGGCCATTCGTGAAAGAAAAATAAAATCGGGGGTCGCGCTCAATCCTCACACACCCTTATCGTCCATTGAAGAAATACTCCCAAATTTGGATTTAATCCTTATTATGTCTGTGAATCCGGGATTTGGCAGTCAAAAATTTATTCCACAATCAATCGATAAATTGCAGCGAACACAGATCCTCTTGAAGGAGAGGGGAATGGAGCATATTCAGGTGGAGGTTGATGGAGGAGTGAAACTGGAAAATATAAAAAAAATTGCCCAGGCCGGTGCGGAAATTCTGGTATCGGGTTCCGGAATTTATAAAACCAATGATCCGGCTGACACGATCAGGGCAATGAAAAAGGAGTTAAAATATATCGGAGAAATCACAACGGTTTAAAATGCAGTATTAGATTTAGAGATACCTCATTCGATAATTCAAGGATCATTTGCCAAATTCACGTTTAATTCACCCTTTTCTGTAAACAATATTGAATTCCTTAAATTCACCTTTAAAATCATGTTATTAAGTAATCAAATATTCAATTTTCTGTAAAGATTTTGAAATTCTTCCGCTAATTTGTGTTTCGGTGCTAAATAGACCATCGGTTTTGCCCTGTCCCGGGATTCTTTTATCTTAACTGATGCAGAAAGAAAAATATCGATAAGCGGAAGACCCTCGGTTTTCAACTCATCGATAATTTGTTGCGGAAAATTGGCTCGCGACTGAAACTGATTTACTACGATTCCCTCTACTTTTAGATCCGGATTATGATCATTTTTTATTTCCTGCACAATCTCGATCAGTGAGTATAATGCTTTACGTGAAAAAGTATCACAATCGAAAGGAATTAAGCATGTATCCGCTGCGATCAGGGCTGATCGCGTGTAAAAATTCATTGCTGGTGGTGTATCAATGTAGATAGACTTGTGCTGGGTTAGGATATCCAAAGCTTCTTTTATTTTAAACATTTTGTAGCGTGATTCCAGCTTTATTTCCATTTCCGCAAGTGCCGGGCTGGACGGCATTATATCCAAATTCTTGAAGGGTGTTGCATGAATAAAAGCCTTTGCTTCTCTCTTCCTCGAGAATAAGGAATAGAGAGTATCTTCAAAAAAATCGGCTAAAGTCGTTTCGGGCTTCTTCCCATTGGTTCCAAGTAGATATTGGGTAGAATTGCTCTGTGGGTCGAGGTCCACAAGTAAGGTTTTTTTGCCCATTGATGCACTAATAGCTGCAAGATTGCAGGCAATGGTGGTCTTTCCGACACCACCTTTTTGATTAAATACGACTCGTCGCATCTTTCTCTACACCTCATGTATTTTGTGTAAAATTAATAAGTGATTTATTTTGCAATCGCCTGAATTTAACATACTGTTTTGCGTGTATCAATCGGTATTGATTTTTGTTCATATGAACTATTAATCTTAAAAGCGCTTTGAAGCTTGACTAAAATTTGGAAGTAGATTATCTTTCGAGCAAGAAATTTTATTTGACTTCCTTTTTGAACTGGTAAAAAGAGGACCGGACTTTTGAAATTAGGGCTAAACGCCAATACCAGAAAAAAACTTTTTTGGGATACTCTTCCTGAAATACTCAAGTGGCTTTCAGAAAAACAGATCGAATTCATGCTTGCCCAAAAAATTGTTGACGATGCGCCCTTTCCATTGAAAAAGTATCCATCAAAACCATTAACCGAACTTCCGGATCATTCCAATATGATACTTGCTTTTGGAGGTGATGGAACCATTCTTAGTACTGCAAAAAAGGTTGGGCCACGGAAAACGCCTATACTGGGAGTAAATGTTGGGGGATTGGGATTTTTGACAGATGTTCCATTAGAAAAATTTGAACTCATAATGGAAGAAATTCTGGCTGATAAATACCACATAGAAAAACGGCTCATGATAAAGGGAGTTATCGAGGGCGATCCAAACCCGCTATATGCGCTCAATGATATAGTTATAGATAAGGGACGTTCTCCTCGCGTGATTGAAATAAAGGTGGATATCAATCGCCATTATTTAAATACTTATATTGCTGACGGATTAATTGTATCAACACCTACCGGTTCCACCGGTTATTCTCTTTCCTCTGGTGGACCGATTACAGTGCCTTCTTCAAAAGTATTAATCATAAATCCGATATGTCCCCATTCACTGACCAACCGTCCCGTAATAATCCCGGATATTTCTTTGGTTGATGCTACAGTGCGCACAGAAAGTCCTGAAGTTACAATTTCTGCCGATGGGATGGATTCCCGATATTGTACGAGCCAAACTCATATTACGATAGAAAAAGCTCCTTTTTCTGCCCATCTTGTCAAACCTCCCGAAAGTGATTTTTTTACGCTTCTCCAAACAAAATTAAACTGGGGCGAAGATTTCCGCAAAAAAAGCCGTTGGAGTTATAACTCTTAATGCCTTCCATTTATCTCTTGTTATTCTTCCTCATTATTTTTGTAATAAATCTTTATTTTCTGATTTGGGTTTATAGCAGTGTTCAAAAGATTAAAAATAATCCCCTTCCCAAAAATCAGGTTTTGAGAAACTACTCGATCATTTTGGCAGCACATAATGAACAAGAAAATGTATCAAAATGCCTGGATGTTCTCATTAATCAAGATTACCCAGAATCCCAATATGAAATTATTATTGTGGCAGATCGATGTGAAGATAATACTGCAGAAATAGTTGAAAATTATAAAAATCAATTTGAAAGATTATCGGTGATTAGCATTTTAGATCTGCCAGACGGGATTTCACCCAAAAAGAATGCTCTGAACAAAGGAATTGAAGCGGCAATGTTTGAGCATCTATTATTTGTTGATGCAGATGTTATACCTACAACTCATTTGATTTCTTCCATAAATTCCTGTTTTAATGACAAGGTAGCAGTGGTTGTAGGACTTATGAAACTAAATGTTCAATCCAGTTTCTTTCACCGATTTCTGATTTATGAACGATTGTTAAACTGGTCAGTGGCCGTCGGAGGAATAGGTAATAATACCCCGATTATTGCTTATGGTGGTTGTTGGGCATATACTAAAAGTTCTTTTAATCAAGTTGGTGGTTTTGACAAAATCTTGCATTCAATGGGTGGAGATGATGATTTGTTGCTGCAACAATTTGGAAAAGCAAATGTGAATGTTGTATTTTGTAAGGATCCGAATGGGTGGGTTCGTACTGATGCACCAATGACATTTTCCGATTTTCTGCGACAAAGAAAACGACACATTGCCGCCGGAAAATATTATCAGACTAAATTTAAGATAGGGTATTTTCTTTTTCACGGCTCAAACCTCTTATTTTGGCTATTACCATTTATTAATCCCTGGGCAATTGTGTTTCTATTATTAAAAATGTTTTTTATATTGGGATTGATCCACCAAGCCAAAGGATTATTTAAGGAAAAAATATCACTGAAGTTCATTCCTCTTTTTGAATTTCTTTTTGTTCTATACAATCTGTTATTAGGGGTTACCGGACATCTTGGCGAAAAACGCTGGTAGGGCAATCTGAAATTATATAACATGGTAAGTAGTACTGGGTCTGTTTCAATACAAGAAAATCCTATCATCCAAAATTTATTTTGATTGAAGAGTGTAGACACCATCCCAATCGGGAGGCGGCGGATTTTTAACATGCTCAATGATTCTTTTCAAATAAATTCTTGAGGGAATATCACCGGGATTTTTCTTTAAACAAAAGCGAAAACATTCAGAGGCTTGTTGCCACTCTCGTTTATGATAATATTGGATGCCATTTGTATAAGTTGAAACGATTTCTATGTTTAGACCTTCTCGCCCTTCCAATTTCTTGCTAATCAATTCGAAAACCTGAACCGGTTTTTGTTTCCCTTTAACTCTGATTAAATCAAGGGGGCGGGTGAGAAGTTCATCTTTAACAAGGTCATTTGTACTTTCATTTATCATTATATTCGTGCCATATAATTTGTTGGCTCCTTCCAGTCGGGATGCCAAATTTACTTCGTCACCCAATGCCGTGTAATCAAACACCTTCTTTGAGCCCATATTACCGACAATCATATTTCCGCTGTTGATTCCAATTCTGCTTTTTAAACCTGGTAATCCGGTCTGCTCCCATTTCTCGGATAATTCATTCAATCGTTTTTGCATATCAAGGGCAGTAATGCAAGCTTTTAAGGCGTGATCTTTATAAAAAATGGGTACGCCAAACTCAGCCATTATTGCATCGCCTTCATATTTATCAATAATTCCGTTATGGCTTAAAATAATATCCGTCATTTCCGACAGATATTCGTTTATTAGATTCACAAGCTCTTTTGGTGGCAATTTTTCTGACAGCGTTGTAAATCCGGCAATATCCGAAAAAAGTACAGTGATAAAACGTTCTTCACCACCCAATGACAATTTCTCCGGATGTTTCAGTAGGTCTTTTACTACTCCTTCAGGAACATAACGCTCAAATGCCCCAATGATCATTTGTTTCTCTCGTTGTGTAATAATGTACTGGTACAAATTATTACCGATAAAGGAAAACAGCATCGCCATTACAGGTAAAATCATTTCCAAAACAAATAACTGATTCATAAATGCATAAAAAGCTGCGGATATAAACAGGAGAATAAGTACAAGTGCAAATATCGCCGAGAGTAAAGTGGAGAATCTAATTGAAAAAAATTGAATTAATACAAGCAAAATTAGAGCGATTAAAAGTGTTACTAAATAATTGGGTTTATTAAAATGGAGATTGTTCAATATCGTATTTATGGCATTTGCGTGAATTTCGACACCAGGCATTTCTCGTGGAGAATCTTTGTAGCTGAGGAAAGGAGTGGGAAAGTTGTCATGCAATTCAGAGACGGTCGAACCGATCAGGACAATCTTATCCTTAAAAACTTTATCTTTCTGTAATTGCTCGAAATAATCAAGATCCTCGATCCCTAAATTAAAACTAGTATCGTCAATTACAGAGTTGAATGAATACCTGGGAAATGTGGATGCCGGACCTGCATAATCAATGAGGATGGTCCCCTGATCATATAAAGGAATTTTTAGTCCGTTAATAGAAAATATGTTTTTATCCGTTAAATAATCTGCTTTACTTCTAAAATTTTTGTACTTCTTTAATATTTCCAAAGCAAATGAGGGAATGTATTCTCCACGATGTTCCTGTGCAACAATATATCTTCGGTAGAATCCGTCATCATCAACCTGGATGGAGCCCAAACCCCAAGAGCCGTTGGCGGCATTCAAAAATAGCTGGATAGGTTTTACCTGAAAGTAATAGGATTTCAAGCGACTGCTCTGCTCTATCTTTCCTGTGAGAACGACATTTCCCGCTGAATCGATTGCCCTTGCCAGCATCGAATCATTTTGTGGGTTTTCAATATCCGGAATGTCCAGAATAACATCAAGGCCAATGACTGAGGCTCCCGCCCGGGAGAGATTTTCGATTACACTCGCATAATAGGAACGAGGCCATGGCCATCGTTCTGGTAAAATATCGAATGACTCATCATCAATGGTAACGAGAACAACCGGTGAGTTATCAATATTCAGCGGTCCTCGCCACTCAAATCGCCAATCAATGGTTTTTAGCTCAATGTTTTGGACCACGTCAATGCGGCTTAGAGCGATTGAGAGGATGAAAACAACCATAGAAATAATTAGTAGAACTAAAGGCTTCGCTTTTTTCATATGCTGGTTCTGCCAATAAGATGAATCAAAAATTTACGTCATATCTTGCAGTCAATATATAATCGAGAGAATTTTCATTGCTATAATTGTAATTTATCAGATCACCATTCAGAGAGAGCCGTCCGTGTCGAACGAAGTTGTAAATGATTCTTCCATTCAGAAAAAACCGGTTATAATCCAAATTTTGTAGTGTAGAAATGTTTTCAATCTTTCCGTACCTGGCAAAGGTCCCGAAAATCAATGCATCGTTTTTTGTAAATGAATCTTTCAGTGTGTACTCACCACCGGCTCCACCAGATATCAAAGTAAATTCTGATTTATTCTCTGTCTTCTGTGCATTTTCAGTTTGTTGAAAAGAGACATCCACATTTGTTATGAGAGGAATCGAATATTTACTCCTCAAGTTGACGGTAATGGTATTTGCAATGTTATTGCCGATAAAATATGCCGTTGTATTGTCAACATTATCGCTAAAATTATAATTAATTAAATTCAAACTCAATCGGTGGTCAAAATTGCCGGTGAAAAAGGTATAATGAGTTGAGAAATTGACTGTAGTTGTTCTATTGTCAATTGGAATGGCCGAATTGCTTGCTTTAGGAAGTTTTAAATCATTCGATCGGTTAACTGCATTGACTCCAACGGAAATTCCCGGTAAATTTCCGATCGGAAAATATGACAAGTTGAAATATAGGTAGGAGTTAGTTGTTGTATCAGGCTTATTGTTTGCTAAGTTATTTTTGAATTGCCGGAATCCGGCAGTGATGTATAATTGATTTTGAAATAAACGTTGCGCATCGGAAATCGCAAATCCTCTCTGATCCCTCAAATAAAATGGTTGCCCCTGGCTTCGATAATCATCCTCGACATAGGTATAACCAATGGTGAAGGTGTTACCATATTTGCGCACTCTCAGTCTGGAATCGAAAGCCATGTTTGGTTTCGGTACGAAAAATTCGTTAATTGTAATAAACTTGCTGGCAAATTCATAGTAACTTCGGGTATCTTCATCCCATGTTCCAGAGTCCAGTTGTTGCAATGAATCATAGGGAATGGTTCCACTGGTAATATTTGAGTTGTATAAGCTTACGCCAAAAGTCCCTTCAAGTACAACCTCCTGTCTAGTTGAAGCCAGAAAGAAATCGGTACCGACTGTTAAATTTTCAGTAGGAGAACTAGTCGCCACTTCAATGGAACCGGTATCATCTTTTGTTTTAACTGCCAGTAATCCGAATTGAAATACTTTCCGTGTTCCAAAACTGGCACGGATTGCCAGCATTTCTCTCTTAAATGCGCTGACGGTTGAATCAATTGTAACACCTGTATCGTCAAATATAGGTGTACTTGATACACTACGTTGTACATTTCCAAAAGCCACATCCAGATTGAAAAAACCGAGAAATAGTTGACCATAAATGCCACGGAGTAAGATATTTCTTACCATAATGGGATTCATTTGTGGATAGGCGTCGCCCCCGGTAATTCTGAAGAAACGGTCTCCCCAAAAATTTGTTTGGGCGAAAAGGGTATAACGGTTAATTGGCTGGCGGTTACTATTCTCTCTGTTTGAAATGAAGAGTTTTGCACCCAATTCCCATTGTTTGTTAACCGCATAAAGGTTGAGACCGCCATAGCTGTAATTTTCATGGGAATTGGCAATGTCAAACTTCTCTTGCCGGGTTTCAACATAAAATTGCCCATTAAAATTCAATGCATTCGTACCGGATGGTCTTCTAATTGTTCGTTGAAATGCAGTAAACCGCCAGGTCCGTTGCGCGATCAAATTGCCGGATCGATCATATAATTCAAGATGAAGATTGTGGGTTCCTGCGGGTACTTGTTTGGGTACAAATGTCAGAAATTCATCATAAACTTCCAGATATCTCGAAATATCCCAGGTGTTAAGATAGAGCTTGATTCTTTCTTTATCAATAAGCGAACCAAATTCTGCAAACGATACCGTTATCACAAGTTCATCAGTAAAAATCGATTCGTCTTCCTCTGGACTTATAATAATAATTCCTTCATCTTGCTGAAGTATGTTCTGAACAGTTGTGGAAAGCAGATTATATTCTGGAGTTCCTGCGGGGTAAGATTCATTTTCCCCATCGGTGTATTCAATTTCAAAATAATATTCCGCTATTTCAGCTTCCAAATCGGATAAATTGACACTTGCGAAATATTGAAAACCCTGCGAGGTCATTCGTTGGGATTTAAAAATAGTTTCACTAATATCCCGGTAATTAATCCTGATTTCTCGGATTTGGTGATTTAAAAAATTCGTTACATTTAATTGGAGGTGTAAATTCTTGTGCGCATCAAGGTAGGGCTTTTGCGTAAAATTCAGCTTAACTCGTTCAATTCCGAATAGTGATATATTTAAAAAGATGACAGTGAGCAAACACAGCGATTTAAATCGCATTCCATTATTCATTCACTAAATCCTTGATGTCTACTTTCAGCATTTTTACTTGATTGTTTGGCCCACCGAAGCCAATTTCAAGGACCCTCACATCTGTCCGATCTTCCTCTCCTATTGGAATTTCATCCTCGGTAGTTATATGAATTTTTGGTAGCTCAAACCGGGAGTCAACCTCTGCAGTCTGACCCTCTCGAAGTAAAACACGGCCAGCGTCATTGGAAATATCGATCAATCCTTTAATACAAATGTAAATCGTCCTCCCATCGAAAAAATGGAGAATCCAGAATTGAGTACCCTTCACGGAGGCTACAGAGGTGGGTGTGGTAACCTGAAAAATACCCTTGGGCTTAAATAAATCAGCAAAGAAAGAACCAATATTTACAAAAATATTCTTGTCTACCACATTTTTCTCTTTTTTTGTTTCAATCGTACAGGAGGAATTCTCTCTGATTCGTAATAAACTTTTATCATCCAAAAATTTAATGGCGCAGGTTGAGGAGGGTCCGGTATCAATTTTATCCTGGTCTTCTAATATCTGTCCATTTTTTATCGGTGTACTCTTCACCTGGTTCGCTCGGGTCAATTTTACCTGACCTCTGGCCTTTACCGTTATTGCGACCATGTCATCATCAGCACTAAGAGAATTGAAGATCAGGAGTAAAATAGTAATCACGAACTTGAAGTTTGCTTTCATTTATGTATTCTCCGGCTTCAAAGAGATTAGTATAAATTCGTACCAATTACTTTTGCCTGGTTCTGCTCAATTTTATTTATGAACTTTATAAGGGTGGAGACGTCGGAAGGATTGGAATCTTCCAAAATAGTGGTAGGTTCAAATCCCTCATCCTTGAGCTGTTTAAGCACATCCTGGTGTTCCGGGCCCAAAAGTTTTTCCAGCAACTCCCACAGTTGGCTCACCTCATTTGCAGTCTGGGATGGTTCAAGTATTTTAAAGCCAAAATAGTCACTTTTTATTCGAAGGGGATCTCCACTTACTGCCGGAATTACTGTTTCAACATACCAATAATAGGTTTTGCCATACTCCAGAATTCTAACCGGACCGATGCTTTGTCCCCCATCCGGAAAATTGAGAGGTGCGCTGTCTGCAGGGTATTGAAAAAATTTCCCTCTGTAATTTTTCAAGTATAGGATCGGTACACTATTTACCTGCGGCTGCTCATCGAAAACAAACAAATCAAATATTTCAGCATCAGAATTCCAGCTCATAAAGGGTCTAAGCGTATTTACAGTGGCAATCTCAGGATCATTTATGGGATTGCCAGGATAAATTAGGTAAAGGGAGGTGGGATTGGTGATAATTAAATCAAAAAAACTATCTTCTGAAATTCCGATACCATCAGCCCGAACTCTTATTCTGTATATTCCCGAAGGCATTTTCCCTGTTGCAGCCACCACATCCTTTAAGTTTGAAACTGCATCCAGATTGTAGGATGAGTTTACAAATCGTACTCTCTGATTATTTCCTTCAGAGTCCGGAATTATCAGGAATCCCTGATTGATCTGCTGGTGGGAGATATTAAATGTTTGCCCAGCCGGGAGCTCAAAATCATTGGATTGGCTGGTAACTATTTCTTCACCGTCAGTTTCGACGGTAATTGTTAATATTATCCGCTCAGGATTAGGACCGGTATTAGAGAGTGTAAAGATATAAAATGAGGGTATTGTACCTGTACCGGTAAGATCGACACTTCCCAGATGAAAAACACGGGCATCCGGATTGGTAGCGGAGATATTTATCACAATTGCACCGTGACTGATACTGCATAATATCAAGGTGAAAAGAGGGATAAGAAATAACATCAATTTTGGCATCTTTCCTCCTGGGGGGAAAATGTGCAGTTATTTAGACGTTGTCATTATAATAATTTTAGAAAATTATAGCAATTCTATATTCGGAAATTAATGAAAACCCTGAACGATGAATTATCTCCTGTATGAAAAAGTGTGACAATATACTAAGTATTTAGATTATTGGAAAGAGTGGAGTTATAACAATTGGTTCCATGAAAAAATTACCGTTGATAAATTTGGATGGAATTGGATAGATATCCTTTTACTAAATTGATTTGTGTAAGCAATTTTATGAGGAAATAAACTTAAGTCTTTAATTTTACACTTACAGACAATCCATCTCTGATAGGAACAATACTTGTCCAGAGAGATTTATTGTTAAATAATGCGGTATTGAATGCTACAATATGTTTGGTTGTTTTGTCGGGGTCATTTTCAGCAACAAGCCCTTTCCAGAGAACATTATCAGAAATAAGAACACCTCCCAAACGTAGCCGCTTAACAAAATGAGGCAAAATGGTTAAATATTGGCTTTTATCAATATCATTAAAAATCATATCCAAAGAATGACCGACTTTCTGAATACATTCTACAGCATTTCCCTCTATGAAACTTACCTTATGAATAACCTCAAGCCTCTTAAGAAATTCTTTTGCCTTTTTGATATTGGTTGAATCGTATTCAATACAGGTAATGTTACCATTTTCCGGCAAAGCTAAAGCCATCCATGCAGCAGCGTATCCAAATCCACTGCCACATTCAAGGATAGTATGAACATGGCCAAACTCTATCATTAAATATAGGAATCTCCCAACAAGAGGCCCGACGATAGGGAAACTGCAACTTTTCCCGTACTCTTCCATCTCTTTTAAGATTGGATGAGGGATAGGTGCAAGATTCCTCAAATAGTTTTCTATATCAGGGTTTACTATCATAAAAATGCCTTAGTTCTAATATTGAAATTCCCTAAATTGATCCAGGAAAGGTAATAGCCCCGCGCTCAGTGCAATAAGAGAAATAATCATAATAGCAATACTTATGATTATCATTACTGCAGTGAGAATGAAAAAGGTCTTCAATTTTTGAATCATGATTACCAGGTCAGGGTAGTTATCTCCAATCTGTGCATTTGAGGCACTACTTCCCGCTTGCAAAAGTAAAACACCTATCCAAATTGGTAACCACGCGTAAATGATTCCAATAATTGAAAGAGCAGTTAGTGCACCCAACACAATATTTACAATACCCAAAAATTTTAACCAACCGCTTAGTGAGGCTGCGCTCTGTTTTATACCATTAATAACCAATGTTTCTCTCGTCTGACCATGGGGAGTGCTTAAAGTAGTCTCGTCCATTCTGTCCTCCTTTAATTAATTAGCTATTTGTCCCTGTTGAAGATATGAAATGAGATTAAATTAATCAACATGATTCCAATACATTTAATAATCCTGACCATTTCTAGCTATAGGGCATTTTGATTATTTTATTATATTTATTTTTAAATGCAAACAATTAAGCTTAACTTTTTGAATTGCTTGATTTAGTTTCCATTATTTTGTAAAATTGCTCGCTCTAAAAGGAGATACTGATGACAGTCACTAAGCAAGATATTGTAAATCTATTGGCTGACGCCACCGGACTAACGAAAGTAGATGTCGAAATTGTTATTAATGGCTTCATGTATCATATCATGGAGTCGCTCCAAACCGGGGATAGGGTTGAAATAAGAAATTTCGGTAGTTTTTATAACAAAGAGCGGTTTCCCAGAGTAGTGAAAAATCCTCGCACAAATCGTATTGTCCCTGTAGATCATCGTTTTGTGCCAATATTTCGACCTGCAAAATATTTTAAACAGAGTGTAAATAACAAAATGTTACAACTAAAAGAAAAGGGGACTGATGAGCAGGAGTTGTAAAAAATGTGATAGCACTATTCCTGATGGTGCAAAATTTTGCCCATCCTGTGGTGCCGAAGTATTTGAGAATTCAATAAAGTGTAAAAAATGTAAAGTCGAAAATCCTTCCTCTGCCAAGTTTTGTCATAACTGTGGCCAGTCACTTTCCGGAAAAGTGACAAAAGTAAGTGCAACACCGAACCCCATTAGTGAGGAAGTTTCGAAGAAACCGTTTTATTTAAATCCCTATTTTATCATAATGATTGTTGCGCTACTAGGAATGGTTATTGGAACCTATTACAACTCAAAGCTTTTAAGTGTAAATCAACCTAGACAAGTAGTACAAGGGCAACAGCGGGGTCAGGAAGAATCCCAACCTACCGATCAACACGTTCATCCCCCTGACCCAGAAATCATTAAAGAAACAGCCCGCCATTTGGAACATGATCCTGACAATCCAACCCTCAATGCTCAGATGGGGAATTTGATGTTTGATAGCCAAAAGTTTTCAGAGGCAATCGGATATTATGAAAAATCATTAGAATTTGAACCAGAAAATACAGATGTTATCGTGGATTTGGGTGTCTGCTATTTTAATTTGGAAAATTATCAAAAAGCAAATGAGTTATTTAAACAAGCACTAAAAATCGATCCCAATCATGTAAATGCCCTTTATAATGCGGGGGTGGTGTCGATTCGGTTGGGTGAAATGGATGTATTGATGGATGCCTGGAGCAAGCTTCAAAAAGTGGCCCCAAACTCGCCACAGGCAATGCAAGCATCACAAATTTTAGATGAAATTCACACTCGTGCACAACAACAAAATTGATTAATTAAGGAGTTTGTTTTATGCCCTCTGGTAAGAAACGCAAACGCCATAAAATGGCTACGCATAAAAGAAAAAAGCGGTTGAGAAAAAACCGACACAAAAAGAAAAATAAATAGAATCACGGGTTATTTGTTTCATCCTCCGGTTTAGGGGTATTTCGTATAAATGGATCGAGAAATTTTTACAGTTTCCAGTCTGACTCGCGAGATTAAAGAACTTTTGGAGATGAGTTTCCCAAAAATTTGGGTTGAGGGCGAAATTTCCAATCTGAAACTACATTCTTCCGGGCATCTATATTTTACATTAAAAGACGAGTCGGCACAAATCAGTTGCGCAATGTGGCGTTTTCAGGTAAACAATTTACTTTTCCGACCACAGGATGGAATGCAAATTTTAATCGAGGGTGAACTTCAAATCTATGAGAAGGCGGGGAGATACCAGCTTATTGTCACTCAAATGCAACCAGCCGGGGTTGGTGCATTGCAACTAGCGTTCGAACAACTAAAGAAAAAACTCCATTCAGAAGGATTATTTGACGAGCAGTACAAGAAGCCAGTTCCGGCTTATCCTGAAAAAATTGGTGTAGTAACATCCCCAACCGGAGCTGCCATTCGTGATATCATCAGTGTGGCAAAGCGGCGCTATCCGGGAATTCATATTATAGTAAATCCGGTGAAGGTTCAGGGAGATGGCGCAGCAGAAGAAATCGCACAAGCGATTCAGGATTTTAATATATATGCAAAGGTAGATGTATTAATCGTTGGGAGAGGTGGCGGTTCACTTGAAGATTTATGGGCATTTAATGAGGAAGTGGTTGCCAGAGCAATCTTCGAATCAAAGATCCCGGTTGTCTCGGCTGTTGGGCATGAGATTGATTTTTCCATTGCTGATTTTGTTGCGGATCACCGAGCTCCTACTCCTTCGGCGGCAGCAGAATTGGTTGTTAAAGATAGAAGAGAAACTCAGGGTATTGTAAATTATTACACTGAAAAAATAGCCGACACATTGAGAAATACAGTACACTCTAAAAAGGAGCGGCTAAACTCAATTCGTCAGAGTTATGCTTTTCGAAAACCGTCAGATTATGCATATCAAAAGTTCTTTAGGCTTGATGAAATTCAAAAATCTATTACCATATCAATGCAACATAATCTAAAAATGAAGAACCAGATATTTGATTCTTTAGTTCAAAAGTTAAATGTCCTCAATCCGAATTCAATTTTAAACAGAGGATATAGCATATGTTTCAAAGCCGGCAAAGTGGTTAAAAATGCTGCTCAATTAAAAATTGAGGACATGGTTCAGGTCCAACTGGCAGAAGGAAAGTTCTCCTCCGAGGTAAAAGCATTGGAGTAGTTTGATGGCTAAGAAACAGACCTTTGAAGAGGCTTTGGAACGCCTCGAAGCAATTTCAAAAATATTGGAAGATGGGGAGGTTACCCTGGATGATTCCCTGAAAGTTTTCGAGGAGGGTATGAAATTAGTTGATTTTTGTAATTCGCGCCTGAATGATGTTCAGAAAAGAATTGAAAAGTTAACAAAATCTGTTGACGGTTCCTTCCATTCAGAGGGATTCGAGCCAAATTCAAATAATGAATAAAAGTTATTGAATTCTTTCTCAATTTCTATGTACTACGTATTACCATAATGAAATTGAAATATATTTTTTATTCTTCGATCTAACCCTTATTCTTTTACCCGGATCTTGCTTTTTCACCCATCTTAAAAATTTTCTAAATTCCGGATTTGTTTGGATTTTAGTCATCGTGTTCAGTTCTTCGGCAAGGTATTTATTCGAAAAAGAGTGATGCAGCTGTCTGTGGCATGCAGAACAAATGTTGATTTTCTCACTTGATTTTCCATCTTTTTGTTTGGGAACCAGGTGGTGCTTGGTTAAATGGTTTACCTGACGAGTACATAATTCGCATATTTGTAGCTGTCGGGACTGGAAATTTGATAGTGGGGGAAAACGTTTCATTGTAATCTAATAAATTTTCCAAATGAAAATTTCATTACCTTTAATTGGTTGTTAACACGCGGTTTATCTCCGAATTCTATATTCTGCAAGATTCCCTGATAAAGGTTTGCATTTTCCAACCTTTTTTTCAGTTCTTCTGAAGACATACCGGAACGATAATTTTGTAGTATCCATTTCATAACATCATATCCCAGTAAATCATAATACTCAGGGGTCTCGTTCAATTGAAGACGAAAACGGTTGGTAAACTCTTTATAATTCCATGATTCCCTATCAAAATAAGCAGCGGTAATATAGACAATTCCATCGATATATTGCTGAAACTTTTTTAATTGTTCCTCATCATTCCAACCTTCATTTCCCAACAAAGTACATTGGATATTGTGAAATGCAAATTGAGAGGCCAAAAAGGGAATAAATGATGAAGTAGTCAATATTAAAATAGCATCAATACCAATAGCCGGTATCTGGGTGGAATCCTGTCCAAACTGAACATCTTCAAATTTTTGTTCCATAAACTTTTTAAATTCGCTTTGATAATCTTCTTCGCTTATTGTGGTGTCTGTTTCTCCCCGAATTGTTTCAAACTCAATCTGAAATCCTTTTTTGCGAATGGCTTTAAACTGCCGCGTGAAATCCTGAGTATCGAGGTAATACCATTGGTCCGATACAACTTCTCCTCCGTTCGCTTGAACGGATTCAGCAAAACTTCTCACAAATCCTCTGCCATACTCATTAACAGGTGCCAATAGCGCAAACCTTCTTAACTCTAACTCATTGACAGCATACTCACCTAAAAATCTTCCTTTGGATTGAACATCGGGATTCAGTTGAAAAGTGTAAGGGCTTAGTTCTGTAAAACCTGTTTCGGAACTGAGGGGAATGACATAAGGTCTTTTTTCGTATTTTGAAAGCATGGCCAATCCTGCACATTGATCAGCATCGATAGGTCCAATTAAACAGGTAGGATTAGAATCAATTAGTTTCCGGTTTACCGTTAAGAGAGCATTAGACATATTATCCTCAAGTTCAACCGCTTGAAGAGAAATATTACTGTTTTGATTTCGCGTTCGAAATTCAGTCACTGCATATCTCATTCCTTTTTCAATTTGTTCTCCAATGTCAGTTAAATCTCCCTCAGCAGGCTTAAAATAAAGAAAGTTATTTGTAACACCATAACCGGAGGAACTGGAGAATAAAATTTCTTTTGCTTTTTCTGAATAGAAATGATTTGGTTGTTCATCTAGCAAATCACGGAGAATTTTAGTACCATCCTCTACATTACCCGTTGATATCGACTTTTTTGCTGTTACTATTTGCACTAATCCGTGAAAAATATTATCTCGATATTTTTTCTCCAAAGCATTTAGTGCATTTGCATCCATGTGGCGGTCCACCGTATTGAAAAGATATTCCCCGGACATTTTTTTCAGTCGAATATCTGCCGCATTGTTGAGAACCCAATTCCATTCGCCAATTGCTTTTTGATATTGGTTTGTTTTGAAGTAGGAATTACCATAAAGATGATGAATATCGTCAAGGTAATTGCTGGTTGGGTGGTTCTGAATGAAATTATCACAAATAATTGCAAGCCTTTGATGTTCACCAAGCTTATAGTAGGATTTTGCCAACATCAGTTTTGTGACTGTTTTTAATTTGCCCTCCGGATACGTTTGAAGGATCTTAAAAAAAGAAGTCTGTGCTCTATTGTAATTCTCTGTCTTATAATCCTTTAGGGCTTCATTGAACAACTCATGCTCAGATTGCTGGGCGAAAATAAATTGTGAAAGGCAGATAGTAAAGACAAATATGAAGATGAGTTTCAATTGTTTCTCCTTTTTTTGGCTGAATTCCACTAATGAAATAAAGTGGTGCAAATATAAAAGTTGGGTTTTTGAATGTCAATAAAGATAAATTTGGAGAATATTCGGAATCAAAACTTAAACTGTAAAATGTGTTTATCCTTTTTAGACTTCAAAAGAAATTAACATTATCTTTCATTCTTGATAAAAAAAGGCCCCACATAGTTGGAGGCCTCATAGATAGGTATAAATATTCTAGCCTGGGTTTCTATTCTACGGTAACACTTTTTGCCAAATTCCTGGGCATATCGACATTGCAACCTCTCATGACAGCTATATGATAAGCTAATAATTGTAGAGGAATTATTGAGATAATAGGTTGGAGAAAATTTACATTACTCGTTGGAATGGGAATCGTGTAATCTACTAAATTATCCAAAGAGTGATCTCCTTCTGAGACAACTGCGATGACTCTACCGTGTCTTGCCTTGACTTCCTGGATGTTGCTAATAATTTTTTCATAAGTACTATCTCTGGTGGCAATTACAACAACCGGCATATCCTCGTCAATAAGAGCAATTGGCCCATGTTTCATTTCTGCGGCTGGATATCCTTCTGCATGAATATATGAAATTTCTTTTAATTTAAGCGCGCCTTCTAGCGCCACGGGGAAATTATAACCACGTCCTAAATAAAGAAAATTTCTCTTATCTTTGAATTCTTCGGCTATTCTTTTGACAGTGTCATCAGTTTCAAGAGCCTTTGTTACTTTTTCGGATAGCGATCTAAGTTCTTTGATAAATTGTCTTCCTGTTTCCGCAGACATAGATTTGGCACGTGCGAGCATGACTGTTAAAAGAGCGAGTGCTGTTACCTGGGAAGTAAATGCTTTTGTAGAGGCAACGCCAATTTCGGGGCCAGCGTGTATGTATGTTCCCCCATGAGTTTCTCTAGCAATAGATGAACCAACTACATTTACAATACCCATTACAGTTGCACCTTTTCTCTTGGCTTCACGAAGGGCAGCAAGCGTGTCAGCTGTTTCACCAGATTGACTTACGGCGATAACCAAGTTATCGTCTTTGATTATAGGATCTCTATATCTAAACTCTGAAGCATATTCTACCTCCACTGGTATCCTGCAATATTCTTCAATCATATACTCGCCAATTAATCCTGCATGATAGGATGTTCCACAGGCGGTTATATAAATTTTTCTGCTTCTTAAAACATTGTGAAGAATTTGATTAAGGCCACCGAGTCGTGTTACACCTTCATCATCAATTAACCGGCCACGCATACAGTCTGAGACGGTGCGGGGTTGTTCATAAATTTCCTTTAACATAAAGAAAGGATACCCTGCCTTCTCAATTCTTTCTAAATCGAAATTGATGTGTTCGACTTTTTTCTCAATTACCTCATTTTGAATGGTCTTTGTTACGAATCCCTCGTGATCGATGATTGCGATTTCACCATCTTCGAGATAAAAAACATTTCGGGTATGAGCGATGATCGCAGCAACATCAGATGCAACGAAGTATTCATTCTCTCCAATACCAACAACCAGAGGACTACCTTTACGAGCCGCAAATAGTTTACCTGGCTCGTGCTTAGTGATGAGTGCAATGCCATAAGTTCCTTTTATTTCAAGTAGAGCAGCTCGAAATGCTTCGTCGAATGTAGTTCCGTTTTTGCAGAATTCTTCTATTAAATGCGCGATAATTTCAGTATCAGTTTCTGTGCGGAATTTATGCCCCTTGTCTTCAAGAATTTGTTTAAGTGAGGAATAATTTTCAATTATACCGTTGTGGACTAAGACGATATTTCCGTTACTATCTGTGTGTGGATGGGCATTTACTTGAGATGGTTCACCATGAGTAGCCCATCTCGTGTGAGCTATTCCTACTGCTCCACGAAGCTTTCTGGCATCCAAACTCTTTTCGAGTTCAGAAATTTTACCTTTTTGTTTTTCAATCTTAATATGACCGTTCCCCCCAAGTGCCACCCCGGCTGAATCATAACCGCGATATTCCAACCGTTTTAGACCACTAATAAGAATGGAATATGCTTGTTTTTGACCAACATAACCAACTATGCCACACATAATTAACTCCTTTTAATTATTCCCATTCAATAGTTGCGGGGGGTTTGGAACTGACATCGTAGACCACCCGGTTTATCCCTTTTACTTCGTTTATTATCCTATTAGAGGCTTTCGCCAAAATTTCATAAGGTATTGGATACCAATCGGCCGTCATACCATCAGTGCTGGTGACAGCCCGCAATGCAATTACATTTTCATAGGTTCTTTCGTCACCCATTACCCCAACACTTTGTACTGGCAATAATACGCAGAATGCTTGCCATATAGTCGAATAAAGTTCGGACCTCTTTAATTCTTCTATATATATTCGGTCTGCTTTCTGCAATGTATGAATTCTTTCTGGTGTAACATCTCCGATGATACGGATTGCCAATCCCGGACCCGGAAACGGATGTCGGCCGATGATCTTTTCAGGTAGGCCTAATTCTCTTCCCACTTGTCTGACTTCATCTTTAAATAATTCTTTAAGAGGCTCGATTAATTTTAATTTCATTTTTTTGGGGAGCCCGCCAACATTGTGGTGTGTTTTAATGGTCGAGGAAGGTCCTTTAAATGAGATACTTTCTATGACATCCGGATAAAGAGTTCCTTGGGCAAGATATCCATAATCTCCCAATTTCCTAGCCTCTCTTTCAAAGATCTCGATAAATAGATTTCCAATTATTTTGCGTTTTTTTTCTGGATCAAGAATGTGAGCTAATTTAGACTGAAAGAGATCGGCTGCAGTGACGATGATCAATTTCATATGAAAATGTTCGTGAAAAACTGAATTAATATCCCCCACTTCACCTTCCCGGAGAAGTCCGGTATCTACAAAAATACAAGTTAGCTGATCACCAACCGCTTGCTGTAGTAAAACTGCAGCAACACTTGAATCTACTCCACCGCTTAGTGCACAAATAACTTTCTCTGATTCCACGGTTGATCTAATATTTTCGATGGCAGATTCAATAAATGATTTTGGAGACCAATCTCCTCGAAAATTACAGATATTGAAAAGAAAATTTTCGAGTATCTGTTTCCCGACCACAGTATGATGGACCTCGGGGTGAAATTGTAGGCCATAAATGTTTTTCTCTTTATGTCTAATGGCAGCGATTGGTGAATTTTCAGTATGTGCAATAATCTCAAAATTTTCAGGCACTGCCTTCAGGTAATCTCCATGGCTCATCCAAACAATACTTGGAGAATCTAGCCCGAAAAGCAAATCCGAATCGTCATCAATTAATAATTCGGCTCGGCCATATTCTCTTTTTGCTGCCGGATCTACCTTCCCATTTGACGAAAATGCAATTAGTTGAAGTCCATAACAAATCCCCAATACGGGAACACCAAGTTTAAATAAATTTTGGTCAATATGAGGTGCATGGTCGTCGTAGACACTGCGGGGTCCGCCCGATAATACTATTCCTTTTATGAATTGGTCGGCCACAATTTTTTCAAAGGGATAATTAAAAGGTTTTATTTCGGAATAAATATTTAACTCCCTTGTACGTCTGGCGATCAACTGAGTATATTGTGAACCGAAATCCAGTATTAACAGTTTTTCCATCTTAGAGATCCAAATCCCATTTTATTAGTTCATCAATGCTTTTGTAATCAGTCAGGTCATATTGAAGTGGGGTGATAGAGACATACTGGTTTTGAATAGCAACTTCATCAATATCCTCATCTGTATCAAGAAATAATTTCTTTCCTCCCAGCCAATAATACGTACGTTGCATAGGATCGACCCTTTTTTCAAAAAATTCTTCGTAGCGTCCTTTTCCTTGTCTCGTAATTCGAATGCCGGTAATTTCATCCCTGGAAACTGCCGGAATATTCACATTCAATAATGTTCCCTCAGGCAATCCCTTATCCAAAACCTTTAGAGCAATTAATTTAGCCAAATTTGCAGGGAACTTTAAATCAACTTTTTTAAAGCTTGTTACTGAAAATGCGATGGAAGGGATTCCCATAAAGGTACCCTCTGTTGCGGCAGATACGGTTCCAGAATAAATGGCATTTATTGCTGTATTCGGTCCGTGATTGATGCCAGAAACAACAAGATCAGGTTCAAAATCAAGGATAGCTTTAACTGCAAGTTTCACACAATCAGCAGGTGTACCATTTACCGCCCACCCGAACTTGGTACTATTCCTTTCAACTTCTTTTACACGAAGGGGATCAGAGATTGTTATCGAATGACCCACGGCACTTTGCTCAGAGTCTGGTGCTACAACATAAGGTTGGCCGATTTCTTTCATGGCGTTATACAGAGCTAATATGCCCGCGGAATAGATACCATCATCATTTGTTACTAATATTCTGGGAGTCTCTGCCATCAAATCATGTGACTTTTGATTGTTACTTCTTTAATAAAACAGGAATAATTTAAGTAAATTTGGAGTTAAAAATTATCTTATTTTATTATACGATGGAAAATAAAAACTGGTATTCTTACATTCTCAAAATTTTCAATTAGAAAAATTATAAGCCTAGTTCCAGGCTTAGTTGAAGGAGGAATTTACACTTTCATACTGCCAATTCTTTGTAAATACAAAATAAAATTTCCTATATGAACGTATTGTTTTGGAATGTTTCTAATTTTTTTTCGCGACTTTTTGAGATTTCAATTCTTCTTGGGTATTTTCTGATTGGTCTGTTTTATTAAAGGTTGGTTTGTGATTAGTCTGCTCAGCTACAACAAGACTTGGCCACAGAATAGAAATAATCTTAGCTAGTGTATTCTTCATTTCTTTTCTATGTACTATTAAATCAATAAATCCATGGGAACGTAAAAATTCAGCCTTCTGAAATCCGTCTGGTAAATCTTCACCAATAGTCTGTTTTATTACACGCTGACCTGCAAATCCAATGAGAGCACCGGGTTCAGCTATGTGGATATCTCCTAGCATAGCAAAGCTGGCAGTTGTTCCTCCCGTTGTTGGGTCGGTCAAAATTGAAATGTAAGGAATGTTATTTTCAGATAGTTTCGCTAATTTCGCACTTGTCTTGGCCATTTGCATTAGTGAGAGAATCCCTTCCATCATTCTAGCACCACCGGAGGCCGAAAGAATTATCAAAGGCATTTTTTGTTCAATTGCTTTGTCGATGGAGCGGGCAATTTTTTCTCCAACTACTGAACCCATACTCCCGCCTATAAAAGAAAAATTCATTAATGCTGCTACTATAGGTTTTTTGTCAATTTTTGCTATTCCGGTAATGACTGCATCATTTAACCCGGTTGTTTTTTGAGCAGATTTAAGACGCTCTGTGTACTTTTTTGTATCTTTGAATTTCAGAGGGTCACCTGGTTTTATATTTTGGCCAAATTCCATAAAAGAATTCTTATCAAATAAATATTTGATATAATCATTTGATGAAATCCGAAAATGATAGTCGCATTTACTGCAAACATTCAGGTTCTTTTGAAGTTCCGGACGATAGATAATTTCGCCACACCTCGGACATTTTACCCAAAGCCCCCCCGGTATCTCTTTCTTTTCATTTGTGGAGATACCCTTTTTACGCTTGAACCAATCCATTTTATGCCTTTGCAAAGAGACAAAAATTAACGAAAAAGTAATTGATTATCAAATACATATAGAGGTACTTATAATTCATAAGCTTCATAAAATCTTTGAAAAATTATCCTTCTACGCTTTTTTGTGTGATATTTAAACGAACGGGGTAATTGTTTGCGGTCTTTTTTAATTGTTTTTTCATTATCAATGCGTTTTCTCCATTTGCATAGTATCGAGTTCGAATTCCTAATTTTAAGAATCCAAATTTTTTGTAGAGATGAATAGCAGCTTGGTTGCTCTCCCGAACTTCAAGAAGTGCGTAATCCTGTTCCATACTCAAATTTAAGATTTCTTGAAGAAAGTATGATCCCAGACCACGGTTCTGCATCTGAGGGTGGATTGCGATGTTCGCGATGTGAAATTCTTCAAACAGTTTCCATACTATCGAATAACCGACAACTTTATTTTGAAGAGTTATCACAAGTGGAAGTGAATATTTATTGTGAATTACTTCGAACTCAAAACTTTTGCGGCTCCAGGAATCGGGAAAGACCTCACGCTCAATTTTAAGGACCTCATCTAAATCATCTAGTGTCATTCGGCGAATAACTGTCTTCATGCCACACCTTTGAATTTTCTCATATAGAATGGTTCGCATTCCTGAAGATAAGAAAATTTACTTGATTTGTATCTACGGTAACCCAATTTAAGTAGCGATTTCACAGATGGTTGATTTGTATCTGAGAAGGTTATTTTGTTTGGAAACATTGCTGTAATCTCATTTCGAATAGGTTCAGATTCAATTCCAACAACCATTGTTTTATCTTGTACAACATTATGCAGAAAATCTATATTATTTAATTGATACTCGCTGACGCGTAGAAATTGGTCACTAGAATAGGAGTATTTGGCATAAAACAATTCCTTGCGGAGTGCATCAATAACAGCCAATATCATTAAATCATTTTTGCCTTGTTGATGTGCCAAAACGTCCAGAGTGGGTATTTCTATAAGTGGAACATTATTTGGATGAGCTAATCCTTTGGCAATACTATATCCGATTCTCAGACCGGTAAACGATCCAGGACCAGCTGACAGGACTATCCCATCGATATTATCAGAATCCATATCGTTATTGTTTAATATGTGCTCGATAAATACTCCTAACCGTTCAGCATGAATATATTTCCCGACTGCAGAAATTTCATCCACAAAATTATCACCCTGAGATAAGCCGACAGCACATGTCATCCCGCTGCTTTCAATCCCTAGTAATACTGGTCGCGTATCGGTATTTTTCAAGATATCTTCTTCTTTTTTGTAATTCTAATGAACCGCGTGTTCGGATCCCGACCCTTAAATTCTAGAAATATTTCATATCGATCTGACGGAAGATAATTATATATTTTATCAGCCCATTCAATAAGACAAATGCCTTCACCATAGAAATAATCTAACACACCCAAATTAGTTAATTCTTCCTGATGTTCCAATCTGTAAAAATCAAAATGAAAAACGAATAAATCGGAACGTGATTTATACTCGTTTATTAATGTAAAAGACGGGCTATTTACTTGTTCAGCCACGCCTAATGCTTGGCACAAATGACGGATGAAAAAGGTTTTTCCAGTTCCAAGTTCACCATAAAAAGCAACGACATCACCTGCGCCTAAATTTTCGGCAAATTTATGGGCAATTGATGCTGTTTCTTTTTCGCCATCCGATCGAAATTCTTGCAAAGAATTGTGGGTTCCGGGAGTGTGAATTTTGGTCAAAATCTTATTGGTCATGAAAAAAAACCGGGATTATTTAGGTTGAAGTTTTACGATGGGTAACATCATCTCCTCCATGGAAATTCCCCCATGCTGGAAACTATCTCGATAATAGGCTAAATATTTATGATAATTTGTAGGATATACAAAGTAATAATCCTCTTTGGATATAATATAGTTGACATTAAAGTTTCTTCTAGGGAGTTTATAATCCAAGGGATTCTGAACATAAACAGCATGTTTAGGGTCTACTTTTAAGTTTCGACCGTATTTATATCTTAAATTTGTCGAAGCCTCACGGTCGCCCAAAACTTTTGCACCTCTAAGACACCTAATGCTTCCATGATCACTTGTTACAAAAACCGTTACCCCCATTTCCGCCAGTTTCTGAAAAATAGAATAAATGGCTGAATGTTCGAACCAGGAAGAGGTGAGGGATCGGTAAGAGGATTCCGTCGGCGCAATTTCTTTTAAAATCGGAAGATCGGACCGGCTGTGTGCCAAAATATCAACAAAGTTTACCACCACGCTCAATAGTGGGGTATCTACCTGACCGGAAAGATTTTTTTCTAGATTCCGGGCCTCCTCATCATTAAGAATTTTGCTATAACGTGTTTCGGATTTCAGTTTTAGTCCTAATAGCCTTAGTTGATCGAATAATAGCTTATTCTCATAGCGATTTCTGCTAAAATCGTCATCTTCACCTTGGGCCCACAGATCAGGATAACGTTTTTCAATTTCGATCGGGTATAATCCGCTGAAAATTGCATTTCTGGAAAAGGGTGTTGCGGTTGGTAAAATTGAAAAATAGTAGTCTTTTTGAATATTAAAAAAATTGTAAAAATATTTCTCAAGAGAGAGCCATTGGTCCAATCGCATACAATCAATAATAAATAGAGCAACTTTATTGTCTTTTGATAATTCGGGATAAATAAATTTTTTAATCACATCCACTGAAAGTGTCGGCCTGTCAGTCTTATCTTCTAACCAGCCTCGATAATTCTTTTCAATAAATTTACCAAATTCCACATTGCATTCTCGTCTTTGTGAATAAATAACCTCCCGAAGATCTTTGTCAGGAACTGCATCTAATTCTACATCCCACCTGGAGAGTTTTAAGTAAATATCTATCCAGTCTTCCGGAGTGATCGGCGACATTAGCTGAACAGAAATTTTGTTCAGTTCCTGCATATAATCCTGGGTGATTTTTTTTTGAGATATATTCTGAGCCTCCAATATTTTTTTCGCAGCGAGTAGTATCTGGCTGGGATTCACTGGTTTTGTTAAATAATCATCAATGTGCGAGCCAATGGCATCCTCCATTAAGCTCTCTTCTTCATTTTTTGTAATCATAATAACTGGCAGAGCGGGATTGTATTGTTTAATCTCGCCCAACGTTGTGAGGCCATCTTTGCCGGGCATCATCTCATCCAGAAGAACCAGATTAAAAGATTCTTGTCTGATAAGTTCCAGGGCATCTTCCGCATTGGAAGCTGTTTTAACATCGTAGCCTTTTTCTTTTAAAAACAAAATATGGGGTTGTAGAAATTCAATTTCATCGTCAACCCATAAGATAATTGCTTTTGACATTCATATCTCCAAAATTGAACGGGAAACGAATTAACATAATTTTATTGAACTTTGCAATTCATTTAATTCATATTCAATTACGGTGTTCCTTAAGTTATCTTCTTATTGTGTAAGAAATTAGTTGATAGAAATTTCCTAAATTCAATGAGATATTTAATAAAGGGGATTTGCTTTCGAATTTTCAACGAAACAGATTTTAATAGAGGTTCTTGTAATACTCCGGCCGGCGATCTTCAAAAATGTCATTGTTAGAGGTAACTTTTTTGTCTCTGGCCGTACACGGATCGATTTCTGTAAAGTATAAATCTTCCCTCTGTGACAATGCTCTGTGAAGTAGATTGCCTTTTGGTGCCACAATTTGACTTTTCCCAGTAAATTTGAGAGTCCCCTGAGGGCGGTTATCACTCCCAAACCGATTGCATGTTATGGCAAACACATTGTTCTCAATACATCGGCCAATCATCGTTTGTTGACAAAAACTAAGCACCAGGTTTGATGGATGGCAAATTACATCTGCTCCCTGCAAGGAAATATCCCGCATTAGCTCCGGGAATATCCAGTCGAAACATATCATCATCCCTACGTTTGTTCCACGGATTTCAATGATCTTCGGAGGTTTATCTCCGGGATCGAACCAAAATTTTTCTTCATTAAAAAGATGTAGCTTTCTATAAATATTGACGATGCCTTCAGGACCCAATACAATACTACTGTTATAGTACTTATTCTGGTCTTCTTCTGCAAAGCCGGTTACAAGATAAAAATCATTCGTTTTGCATAATGAATGTAGAAGATCTATGGTAACAGAGTCGTATGGATTCTCAGCGAGTTCTTTGACTTCATATCTGTCTTTAAAATAATAACCGGTAAAAGGAAGTTCAGGAAGAACAATCAAGTCTGCTGAAATGCCGTGCAATGTCTTTATTACTTTTTGGGTATTCTTTTTAATATTTCCGAATTGTGGTTTGAATTGAAAATATCCTACCTTCAACATTAGTATTCCTTATAGATAGTTTTATTTGAATTTTTATGAGATCAAATGCCCAATATAGAGTTCAGCCTTTCGACACCGACTTCGAGCCTCTCAGAAGGCTCACCTGTAAAACAGATGCGAATATAGTTTGTAAAATCAGACCCGAATTCTTTTCCAGGTGCAACAGAGACGCCATTCTCAATGCATCTATCTATAATTTCCCAATAAGTTTTTCCTTTCATGAAATCTTCGATTGAAAAAAAAAGATAGTAACCTGCTTCGGGGATTTGGACGGGAATACTCAATTTTGCGATACACAAATCTCGAAGGGTTTGGGAGTGGCTGACAAATACATCTTTCCAATCGTAACGGGTTTTGACAGGTTTAACCATCATCTGCTGGGCAAGTGTAGAAGGACTATATAATTGATGGACAGCTACCTTGTTCAGATTTGTAATGTTTTCCTTTGAAGAAACCGCATAACCCAGTCGCAAGCCGGCAAACATAAATACTTTTGAAAAAGTAAAGATTGAAATTGTTCGCTCCAACATACCTGGCAAGCTTCCAATAGAAACATGAATATTATTATCGTATGTCATGCCATCGTATGCCTCATCTGAAATTAACCATAGATCATGTTTTTGAATCCACTGAGCGATTTGTTCCTGCTGTTTTTTATTGACAACCTTTCCGCTCGGATTATTGGGGGTATTGAAATACACGGCAACAACATTCTCAGTGAGAAAATTGTCAAGATAATCCTTTAAATTAAGATCTTGCTCTTGATATAGCAGAGTATAGAAAGGGGCTTCGATTATGTTTCCTCCAGCCATCCGAACCATACCAAAGAAGAAAGGCCAGCAAGGTGTCAATACAAGAACGTCCTCTCCCGGATTTAAAAGAGTTTGCACGCTAATATTCAGTGCATTTGTAGCACCATTTGTAATTAATATTTTATTTTCTGTAATATTAGAGAAATAGTTGTCCGCTTTCAATTTCTCGACCAGAACATTTCTTAACTCAGGAATGCCGAATGTATTACAATAGTGATTGTATCCGGGATTTTCCTTTAGAAAAAGATCATCGACAGGAAGTTGATAGGTTGGTGATAAATACGAATCCCCAATATGTAATTTAACCAGTTTTTCACCCATTTCTTTCATTCTGAATTGATATTTCTCGAAAATTGACCCCGAAAGCGACTTAATTCGATCTGCAAAATTTGGGAATTTTGGCATTATCCACACCTTATGTGGCACGGTTTTTCTTAAAGGTAATAGAAAGCAGCGGTGATTTCAAAACAAAACCCGAATTACTTTGAAGAGAAAAACCGGTTTGACAGAATAACCCTGTAAAATTTATCTTCGTTCGATGCGCTCTTCTGTCAATAAAGAATAATTATAAAAGATCTTAAAAAATTTGATTTTCTATTAAGCAAGTTGGATTCTGTTAAATGTTTGCGGCATCCGAAAGTAATACATTTTTCAAAATATTTGCCGCTTTATTGAAGGCGATGGCACGGTGGCTGATTTGATTTTTTAGGGATTCTTCAAGTTCTGCAAATGTCTTATTATAGCCGTCGGGAATGAAGAGAGGATCGTATCCGAATCCCTTCGTGCCCCGAAGTTTTCTGATTATTTTGCCCTTGACCATCCCTTCACAGATTCTTCTGAAATCAGGTCCAACAATAGCCACTACACAGCGGAATTGCGCTTGGCGATTTGAATCCGGTATATTTTCCATCAATTTTAATAGCTTTTTGTTATTTGCAGGATAATTAGGCGAGTCTCCAGCGAAGCGAGCGGAATAAATACCTGGCGCTCCGTTCAATGCCCATACTTCAAGACCCGAATCATCAGCAATTGTCCATATTTTGGTATATTGGTAAACAACTTTTGCTTTTAACAACGCGTTTTCTGCAAATGTTTTTCCTGTCTCATCAATTTCCAGAATTTGATTAAATTTTTTTAATGGAATTAATTCGAGAGGTAATTTTCTTAAAATATCTCTCACCTCTTCAAATTTATGGTGATTGTTGGTGGCAAACACCAAAGGTATCTCTTTTTTGTATTTATTCATAAGACAAATTTCTCAGTAGAGGCAAATTGCAGAAGTTGATTGAAGATTGGTGCTATTTTTAAAGTGAAGTGATATACTTAGGAATTCCGCTGTTCGCCTTGATTGAATTTGAACATCTAATGACTTAAATGCTGTATTTTTCCGGATTCAGAACTTTTGTTGTTAATATGATGCGGTATAAATCTGATCAATTTTTCGATTTGAGGAAAAAAACCTTGACAAATATTCTTTAAAATTATATATTTTTTCGTCCTGTTAAGGACAACCTCCCTCCCAACTCCGCACGAGGCGCATCAGTGCCTCGTGTTTTTTATTTAGAAAGGTCATTAATGCAGGTTCTTATTCCATAGCATCTGGAAACCTAGCTGTAATATTTTTTTCTAAATCCAACTAATTCATCCTTCTTTAATATTATTCTCCAAAAAAATGCTAGCAGGAATCCTAATCCGTAACCAAATGTTTGAGTAGGAATAAAAAGAGGGACGAATATAATCATTTTACAGTCCTTATATTTTACTGCAGCATCTACACCTGAAATCACCAAGATTAAAAATCCAAATAGCAAAACATATTTAAATACTGCCCAATATAGGATACTTAAGACTAGAACTAAAATAGATAGTATTGTTGCTACCGCCGGTAAAAAATGAACCGGTTCTAACAATGAACTATCTATTTTATAAAGATTAACTCTGGCCACCCCCCAATTAAATACCTGTTTAAAAAATCGTCGCAATGAAGTACGTCTTTTGTGATATACAATAGCGTCCTCAATAGAAATCACTTTTGCTCCGGAATTAATAATGCGATTGCTGTATTCAATATCTTGTCCATGTCTGAGTTGCCCAAATCCCCCGATTGTTAAATATACTTCACGACTGAGCCCCATATTAAAACTTCGAGGATAAAATTTACCAAGTTTTTTCTTTCTGTGTCCTCTGATTCCTCCGGTAGTAAAAAAGGAGGTCATTGAATAGTTTATGGCTTTTAAAAGTGAAGGGAAATCGTCCGTATAAGAATCTGGTCCACCAAAAGCGTCGGCTTCAAATTTGGTTAATTTATTATCGATTGCCTCAAGCCAATTGAAATCAACCATACAATCCGAATCTACAAATATAAAAAAGTCACCAGTTGCTTTTTCCATTCCTAGGTTTCTAGCAGCACCCGGGCCCATATTTTTTTGAGTGTAAAAACTCAATTTTATGTCAGCTTTTTCAATATAATTTTCAATAATCGCTTTTGTATTATCGGTTGATCCATCATCCGCAATGATAAGCTCAAATCGAGAATTAGGGAAATTCAACTTTGAGATCGAATGAATAAGTTCTGTGATTTCTTCACTGCGGTTAAAAGATGGGACGATAATGGAATAAAAATTGAAACGATTCATCGGTGGGAATTCATTATTGAAAGATTCTAAACCATGTCTATTCTATTATTTCCTTATATGAATACTCAACTTTTTCAGCATAATCTGCTGTTTGTAATTCGCCAAGAAGTCCCAGTACAATAAATTGAACCCCGACGATTATTAATAGAATACCCAGGAAAAAAATTGGGCGATTTCTGATATCAATGTTCATAAATATTTTTTGAAAAGTCAATACCGCCTCAATACCAAAGCCTATTAAAAAAGTAAGCGTTCCCATCATTCCGAAAATGTGTAAAGGACTGGTTTTGTAGCGGGTGAGGAATAACACGGTGATAAGATCCATAAATCCATTAAAAAATCTTCGGATACCGAATTTGGATTTTCCGTGTTCCCGGCGATGATGTTGGACGACTATCTCTCCAACCCTAAATCCTTGCCAGTTTGCAAATACCGGAAGAAAGCGGTGCATCTCTCCGTACACCTTTATTGTTTTAATCACCTCGCTGCGATAGGCTTTTAATCCACAATTGAAATCATGAATTTGGATACCTGTTAATTTGGATGTGACAAAATTGAAAAATCGTGAAGAAAGCTTTTTTGTGATAGGATCAAAACGTTTCTTTTTCCATCCGGAAACCAAATCGTAACCTTCATTTAATTTATTAAGTAATTTGGGGATCTCAGCAGGATCATCCTGCAAATCAGCATCCATAGTAACCGATATGCTCCCAGTGGCGTATTTAAATCCCTCTGACAATGCAGCGCTTTTACCGAAATTCTTTCGGAAGATGATTGCTTTGAGAAAAGAATATTTCTGTTTTAATTTTTTTAATTCTTCGACCGTGCCATCCGTGCTTCCATCATCCACAATGATGACTTCCATCGTCATTTTAAGTGGGGCAACAGCCTTCTTAATTCTGGAAAGCAATGTTGCCAGAGAGTCTCTTTCATTAAAAGCGGGTATGATTATAGAAAGATCCACCAGATGTTCTTAATTTAAGTTTAACTGTTTCACTTTGGGGCCTATCTCAATTGTGTAGATTTTATTTTCAATTGGATGATTCAATTCAATATCCTTATAGAAAATTGAAACTCTTTCGTTTTGTTGAGGAAGATAAATTTGAATAAATCCTGGTATGAAAATATCATCAATTTCTTTGTAGTTTTTGAATTGCTCTCGCACCAAAACCTGACCATTCTCTATGTTCTCCCATTTTTCAAGTAGTCCGGTTGCCGGATTAACGTAATATTTATATTCATTCATACCTAAAATTACTGAAAAAATACCTTTAGTGGGATCAACTAATCTAATATTTGAAGATGGAAAGGGTGGTCGCCCAAGAATGGACTGTTTTAATTCTTTCAAACTGAAGCTCGTTTGTAAAAATTTACTGAAAAAGGGGTTATCTATATTACCGGATACAAAATTGTTATTATATTGATTGTATAAAATGAACCTTAACTCGCCGACAAAGATTTTTCCTACATCTAATCCGAGAGGGCCTTCGGCTTGCAGAAAAAGTGTGTCAGGTTGAATCCAGTATGTTTTTAAAGAAAAATGTCCGGAATAACTGGCCGATTCTATGGTAAATCTCGCACTGGCCTTAAACGTGTGGATTTGGCCACTATTGGATTGATATTTAAGTGGCCAGTCTCCCAAATCGGTGATAAATGGTTGAACTTTTTTATATTTGATACCCCCGGCACAACCTATTATCAAAATTGATATTCCTACTAAAGATAAGGAATAACTAAATCTCATTATTATCCAGTTTTTTCTTTAGAACATCATTTTCAGGCTCAAGATCAAAAGCATGTTGCCAGTATTCGCGTGCTTTATCCAGATCACCAAGTTTGTAATAAACATCCCCCAGATGTTCGATAACCTCGGCGCTGTTTTCCCGATGGGAGAGCGCCCTTAAAATGAAGTTTTTAGCCTGTTCAAAATTTCCCAATTTAAAGTGAATCCAACCGATGGTATCTAAATAAGCGCCATTTGTTGAATCCATTTGAACAGCTCGTTCAGCCATTTCTAAAGCCCTTGTTAATTGTGTACCTCTCACACCCAGCGAATAACTGTAATTGTTTAAAAGGAGGGCTTCATCAGGATATAATTTAAGCGCTTTTTCGTGCAAAGAATCTGATTCAGTGTACATCTTTAACTCTTCATAGACAACACCAAGTGATATAATAATATTCAAATTTTTCGAATCCTTTTGGTAGGCGCCCTTTAAAATTTTCAGAGCCTCGTCATATTTTTTAACCTGATTCAGGGTGGAACCATACAACCCTAAAATATCAACGTCATCCGGTAGATGAGCAATTGCATCCTGTAAAATGAATACGCTTCGATCAAAATGCCCTTGTTGATTATAAACATATGCCAGGGAAAGCCATCCGAATTTGTTTTTTGGGTCGATCGCGGTGATCTTCTTAAAATATTTTTCAGCTTCGGAGAAATTTTCTTCTTCAGAAGCTATCATTCCTAATAATCTATAGGCTTGAGATTGGTAATTTTCCAAATCGAGAAGAGGCTGCAATATTTCGTTAACTCTCTCATAATTTTTTTGATAGTAGAGGCCCTCAGCCAATATCAGCCGAACATCTGAGTTAGCGGGATCTTTTTCAAGAATTTTTGAAAAAGTTGAAACCAAGCCGTTCCAATTCTCTGTGGAACGGTATAATTGATATATCTGGTAAAGTGCCTTTTCATTATCTGAGGTTAAGTCCAATGCTTTCTGATATGCATCAATAGCTTTCGTGGTATCGCCCCTCATTTCGTTAATATTTCCAAGAAAAACCCAGTTATCCGCTCGCGACGGATCCACCTTTACCATCCTCTCCATCAAATTCTGTGCCTCATCTATCTTGTTGGCCTTGAGGTAGAGAGTAAACAGTTCATAAACAGCCTCGCTCTCATAACCATGGACCTCAAGAATGCGCTCGTAAAAATTTATCAATTCATCGATTTTTCCAAGTGATGTATACAGGTAAATCAGGTTTCTTTCGACGGAAGGATTTAGGGGAGCAAATTCCCACAATTTTTCGAAATAAATTATTGAATTTTCGTAATCTTTCATATTGAAAAAAGCTTCTGCCATGTAATACAAGGTTTCCTTGTCTTCCGCATTATACTTAAGGGATCTTTCTAGGTATTGCTTTGCACTTTCAAATCGACGGGTGCGAATTAAATCTCTGCCAATTGCTTTTAAAATCTGTGAAGAGGTGGAATCGTATAAAAGAGCCTGATAGTATTCCAGCAAGGCCTTTTCGTACTGGTCCTGAAAATCATAAAGTGCACCGGTAAGATAATGATCGACGGCCTGGGGATGGTCTTTCGTTTTTTCCTCTGTATTTTGCTTCACCGATTTGGTAGACGCACAACCTAAAGACATTAAAAGTAAGAAAAACAAAAATAATGATTTGCTAAATTTCATTTTCTTATCTCAATTACCATTAATTTTAAAATATAGTGAACTAAATTTTGATTTCATAAATAAAAAGAACAGTAAAAATATCGATAGCTGAAGAAGTAAAGTATTAATTTCAGCTTGATTTATACACTGCTCTATTATATTTTCACACACTATCTAAATATATACCTTAAGTAAACGGAAGTTCCGAAATAAAGCTGAGCGTTGAGTTTTAAAATATGAAAAATTTAAGTAATCAAAATGATCCAAAAGAGCAAAATGCACAAGAAAGCAATAAAGAAAAAAATTTTTTAAAAAGAAGACCTGTTCTTTCCTCGTTGCTTTTCCTTTTTGTGCTGAGTATCATCTTCCTCATTTACCTTATTCAGGGCATGCCAAGTTTAAAACAATTAGAGAATATTGATCCCCCATTAGTCACGCGTCTGTATTCCGAGGACGGTAAAGTTATCCACGAGTTGTATATTCACAATCGGATTTATGTGCCGTACGAAAAATTTCCTGACCACACGATCCAGGCATTATTGGATACGGAGGACAGAGATTTTTTTGACCATTGGGGTATTTATCTCAAAAGAGTACCAAAGGTTATCCTTGTCGATTTGGCTACATTAAGTTTTCGTGAAGGCTTTAGTACTTTAACCATGCAACTTGCCCGTAACTTATATTTTGGATTTGCAAAAAATGTGGTTCGAAAATCCCGTGAGATTCTTACTGCCATTCAGATCGAACGTACTTATGCCAAAAAAGAAATTTTGGAGATGTATCTGAATATGGCTTTCTTTGGGCATGGAACCTACGGAATCCAAAGCGCATCAAAGAAGTATTTTGGTAAAGATGTGAGTGAGCTGACGACTAATGAAAGTGCTATACTTGTGGCGATGCTAAAAGGTCCCAATCGGTATTCACCCATTAATCATCCCGACAGGGTCATTCAAAGGAGAAATCTCGTTTTAAATAATATGGTTGTTTGCGGCCACTTAACTGGCGCGGAATATGATAGCTTAAAAGACCAACCCATTGTTCTCAGGGAGACGCCAGAGTATAGTACCATCGCAGCTTATTTTTCTGAGTATGTGCGAATTCAATTGAATCAGTTGCAGGACTCCTTAGGCGTAAATGTGTATGAAGATGGTCTAAATGTTTACACAACACTCAACTCCACAATCCAGGCCGCAATGGATTCGGCAATCGCAAAACATATGCCTGCACTCCAAAAGACTGTTGGTAATTATCTTTTACGGTTTAAGCGTAAAGAAAATATACCAGATTCGATCTTCAACGAAGAATCTGAGGTTCAGATAGGATTTGTAGCCATAAATCATCGAAATGGTCATATTCTTGCGATGACAGGTGGAAGAGATTTTCAGCACTCTCAATACAATCGGGTAAGCCAGGCTCCCCGTCAGCCGGGTTCGGCTTTTAAACCATTTTTATATACAGCTGCTATCGATAATGGTTATACTCCGGCAGATAAGATGTTAAATCAACCAGTGGTGATTAATAATCCTGATGGTACCCGTTGGGACCCTGAAAACTTTGATAAGACTTTCGGGGGTTTGACTACTCTCAGGGAAGGAATCCGCCGTTCGCTAAATCTGGTTTCTGCACGTCTGATTATGGAGATTGGACCACCGGTTGTGGTGGATTATGCGCATCGCATGGGTCTGACCACAAATTTGAGGCCTTTTCCCACTCTGGCATTAGGAAGTTCGGAAGTCTTGTTACTGGAATTGGTAAGTGCTTACGGAATTCTGGCAAACCAAGGTGTTCTCGTGGAACCAATTTCCATCACCCGAATTGAGGACCGTTATGGCAATGTGATATATGAGGCACGGCCCAGGCAAAAAGAAGTACTAAGTCGTGCCACATCGTATATTATTACAAATCTGCTGGAGGATGTCATCAATCGCGGAACAGGAGGAAGTGCACGCTGGAAGTATCAGTTTAATGTTCCCGCCGCCGGTAAAACAGGGACCACAGATAATTATACAGATGCATGGTTTGTTGGATTTACGCCGCTATTAACGACTGGTGTTTGGGTTGGATTGGATGAGCCAAAATTTAAATTAGGAAATGGCCAAACCGGATCGGCGGCTGCCTTGCCTTTTTGGGCGGATTTTATGAAGACAGTTTATGATACACTAAATCTTCCACAAGTCACTTTTAAACAACCACCGGAAGTTATCAGCCTTCAAATCTGTGAAGAAAGTGGGAAGATTGCTACAAATTCATGTCCAAAGGTGATTCAGGAAGTTTACAATGTAAAATATCATCCCTCCGAACAATGCGATTTACATGCTAATCCCAATCTCAATGCAAAAAAATCAAAATTCTTTTTCTAATTAAATTCTCTCATGGCCTCAACGAAAAATTTGCAGACCGGAAAAGTACTCAGGGTTACCCGAAAAATATATGATGTTGCCTTAGATAATGCAGTTTTGTGTTGTAACATCAGAGGAAAATTAACCAATACAGAAGATGAATACAGTTCGGTTAAAACCGGTGATGATGTTCTGGTTTTCAAATTATCCGAAGAGGAGGGCATTATACAAGAAATTTTGCCCAGAAAATCACGACTTTCAAAATATATTGAGAGTAAGACCTATAAAGAACAAATTGTTGCTGCGAATATCGATCAGATGTTGATAGTGCTATCTACGCGTCAACCAAAATTTAAAAGCGGTCTATCGGACAGGTATTTAGTTATTGCTGAAAAAAATCACATCTCGCCCCTAATTTGTATTAACAAAATTGATTTGAGTAAAGAGAATGAATTTAATTTGTACAAAACTGAATATTCAAAATTGGGTTACAAGGTCTTTCTTGTTTCAGCTCTCTATAAAATTGGTTTGCAAAGACTTAAAGAAGAGTTAGAAAATAAAGTGACATTATTGGTTGGGCATTCGGGTGTCGGTAAAAGTACTTTAATAAGTTCTGTCGAACCATCTCTTGAAATCAAAACCAAAAGTGTTAGCGAAAAAACTAATAAGGGAGTACATACTACCTCATCGGTGCAATTATATCCGCTATCCTTTGGAGGATTTATTGGAGATACTCCCGGAATCAGGGAATTGGGTTTATGGGATTTGCTTCGAAACGATTTACGAGAATACTATGTTGAAATTCATCGTTATGCCAGGGATTGTAAATTTGCCGATTGCCATCATATCAATGAACCGGGGTGTGCGGTGAAAAGAGCGGTTACGGAGGGAAATATATTTAAAGAAAGATATACAAATTATATGAACATTTACCATTCCCTTAAAACGGTTTCTTATGATTAATCCTTTTCATTTAATTGGCTATTGATGTTAAAATTTATACTACTATTAAAATACAATTTCTTTTTTTTTCCACTTCTATTTTTTTTCTCGCATATATTAGCTCTTTTTAACATCAAAGTACGAAAAGGTTTGCAGGGAAGATATTTAACCCTCATACAAACAAAAGACTTCGCATCCCATACGCCTGATAACGCCGCAATCATCTTGTTTCATTGTGCTTCTATGGGTGAATTTGAGCATATTAAACCCCTCATCCCGATATTAAAAGAGAAGCAAGAACAGATTAAAATCGTAGTAATGTTTTTTTCTCCATCAGGATATGAAAACGTAAAGACGTTTAGAGGAGTTGACCTTTTTATTTATTCTCCGTTTGATTGGTGGTTCCCTGTTCGTCGGTTTTATAAATTGTTAAATCCAGAAGTTGTTATTTTTGCAAAACATGATGTCTGGCCCAATTTGGTATGGGTGGCCCGTCGGGAAGGAATTCCCAGTTTTCTGATCAACGCTTCGCTTCACGATACCTCAAGCAGGGTCAAAGGATTAAGCCGATTAATACATCAGGCGATTTATTCTGATCTGACAAAAATCATCACTATTTCGGAGAAAGATGGAGAGAATTTTAAAACGCTGGTTCCGGGGAATAAAATTTTTGTAGCTGGCGATACAAAGTATGATCAAGTTCTCTTCCGGGTTCGCGAATCGAGGGAAAAAGTGCTATTGCCAGCTAAAATATATGAGGGCAAAACCGTATTTGTTGCTGGCAGTACTTGGCCGGAGGATTTAGAAAATTTGCTTCCTGCCTTAAAAAATGTTCTGGCTGGAGTGAATGATTTTTTTGTCATCATTTGCCCACATGAGCCCACACCGTCTCATATTAAACAATTGCAGGAATTATTATCGCCCATCAGTATAATACTCTACTCAAATGTCGAAGATCATAAAAACGAATCGATACTCGTGATTGATGCGATTGGACTTCTAGCTACGATTTATTCAGTAGCTCAGATTGCATACGTTGGGGGCAGTTTTAAACAAAATGTCCATAATGTACTAGAACCAGCTGCTTATGGAATACCGGTCTTGTTCGGACCTGTCAACCACAATTCACATGAAGCACAGGTATTAAAAGAAGAGGGAGCTGGAATTGAGGTGGACGGACCGGAAGTAATTCAGAAAACGTTAGAAAAATTAATAAAAGAAAAAGAATTAAGAGAAAAGATGGGGGAAAAGGCGGTAAATATTGTTCGACAGAATTCCGGTGCCACTACCAGAACCCTCGACGTCATTTTACCCTATTTGTCGGATAATGATTGAAATAGAAATAGCATTTAAATTATTTTAAAATTTAAATCAAAGTGCTTTTCAGTCGAAAAAATTTTTTAAATAATTGAACCAAATCAAATTGAAGAGGGTTATCAACTTTTGGACAAGTTATGGAGAAGAAAATGAGCCACAGGGTAATTATTGGAATTATTATTTTATGTTCGGTTTTATCTGCACAATTGTTTTCTCAAGCACCCACAAAATTCAGCTCGAAATTGGAATACCTCTATCAGAAGAATAATGAGGAGATGGTTTATAAAGCATGGGTGTTTTTTTCTGACAAGGGGCAAGATACTCAATCAAAACTCTCAAAAATAACGGCGAATTTAGCAGACCGAGCATTACAACGGCGTTTACGGAATAGGAGTTCTAATAATCTGGTGGACCGGTATGACATTCCTGTTGCATTGGACTACATTTCGTCATTGAAGCCTTATGTTAATGAAATACGGCATAAATCGCGATGGTTAAACGCGGTTTCCGTGGAAGCGAGTGGAAGGGCGCTAAAAGAAATTGAAGCGTTCCCGTTTGTTAGGAAAATTGATATAGTGCATTCTACTACAGCACCCAGGCCAGAATCTCAACCCTTATCCGTTTCATCCTCCTTCCACAGAGGCGGATTATCATTAAATTATGGTTCATCATTGGCTCAAAATTCTCAAATCAATGTACCACCCCTACATGATTTGGGTTATGATGGCAGCGGAGTTTTGATATGTATGCTCGATGCAGGCTTCAATAACCTGGAGCATGAATCTTTGGATCATCTAAATATTATTTATACATGGGATTTTGTGAATGATGATAGCGCCGTGTCAGATGAGCCGGGACAGATGGGTTCTGGAAATCATGGTACTTATACATTGAGTGCTATGGCGGGTTACGAATCGGGAAAACTCATCGGTCCGGCCTATGGTGCAGATTTTATTCTGCTGAAGACTGAAAACACTGATTATGAACGTCATATTGAAGAGGATCATTGGGTTGCCGGGGCTGAACTTGCTGATAGTATGGGTGCCGACATAATCAGCAGTTCGTTAGGGTACCTGGATCTATTTGATCTGTATGGTGAAACAAACTACACCTGGCAGGATATGAACGGGAATACAACAATTGCAACTATTGGCGCAGACATTGCTGCCGGCAGAGGAATTTTGGTTGTGAATTCGGCTGGAAATGAGGGCATCGCGACACCACCACAGAATACCTTAATCGGACCAGCGGATGGGGATAGTGTACTCGCAATAGGTGCAGTGAGTTCGTCAGGAGTCAGAGCATCTTTTAGCTCGATGGGGCCCACTGCTGATGGGCGAATTAAACCGGATGTGATGGCACGGGGTGTTTCTACTATTTGTGCCAGCCCTATTAGTATTGATGGATATTTTGGAGTAAGCGGTACATCTCTGTCCTGCCCTCTGGTTGCCGGAGCCGCCGCGCTTGTTTTGCAGGCAAATCCAAATCTTACCAACATGGAAATAATAACAGCTTTAAAAAGTAGTGCGGATAATTCGACTACTCCTGATAATTACTATGGCTGGGGGATTATTAATGCCCAGGCTGCAGCCAACTATTTTAGCCCTATTGGAGTTGCCCATAAAAAGGATGTGGAAATTGATGATTATATACTGTATCCTGTTTACCCAAACCCCTTTAATCCGGAAACGAATATTCGTTATCAGCTCCCCTCCAGTCAACAAGTCAGATTGGAAGTATTCAATAATATCGGACAGAAAGTGGCCACACTTGTGGATGAGACTGTCAGTGTGGGGCAACACAAATTAACCTGGGACGCTTCCGGTTTTTCATCCGGTGTATACTTGCTCGTCCTTCGCTACAGTCAGGGTCAAAAGGTCCAGAAACTAATGCTTGTAAAGTAAGCTCGCCACATAGTGTGGGTGGGAAATCCTTCGCCACCTCTCCAAATTTTTATTCAGAGTTTAGTTTATATCGCAGTAGAAGTCTCAATTTATCATCAATATACCAGGGGGATACTCTTGCGGGCGAATATCAGGGAATTTATGTGATAACGTGTCCCAACTTTTAATAGACTTGTAATAGTACTTGTAATCCGACGGGAAAGATAATAGATAACCCAGTAAGAGATAAAAAGAACATGCGTAAAAATTGTATTTTCACTATTGCTGTAAAGATCTTTTCACTGAATTCTGATTCAAGGTGTGGGGGAAATTAATTTTCCATTAGCTATAGACAGATTATGAATAAATGCTATTCCAATGCTGTTCACAATGTCAGGTAAGATTTAATTTCAGCTGATTTCGCTCCAATACCTTTAAAATCCCTGTGTCGGTTAAAGTGGAGGTTCTTCCTCCTAGAGTGCTTAGTTGATTGATTTCAATATCATGCATTACTTCCAAAATAATTTCATACAGTAGACCCCGTCGCTCGTGGATAGCTTCAATGACTGCTTCCTTAAATAATTCCTTCAATTTTTTTTCATCAATTGTTATCTGCAATTTTATCTCCTCAGTTCATATTTTTATTAACTAGCTACCTAGTATCCTTTATTACAGCGAATTTAACGGGTTTACTGAGAAAAAAAGTGATCGTTGCGTAGAAGTTTACAAAAAAAGATTTAAAAAAAGAAGGGGGTGGAGTAAATAATATTTTTTTATCTCGTTGGAACACCCATTCAAATGATTAGACAGAAATAGATTTCTTTTTTAGTTTATTCATTTTTGCTCTAAATTCTTACTTTTTCAGAATATGATAATGTCGGTCAAATTTCTTGCTTAACATAAACAATTCCGCTTTCCAAATAAGGTCAATATTTTTCAAGCTCTCTTCAACTTAATTTTAATATGGGTTTTATCAAAAAATTACGACATCGCTTTGTAAACCTGAAAAGGGATAGTGATAAAAAAAGGCTCATTGAGAATTTTTTTTCTCTTTCGATATTACAAGGGGCAAATTATTTACTTCCTCTAGTTACGCTGCCTTATTTAACCAGGGTTTTAGGTCCTGAAAAATTTGGGCTTATTGCATTTGCACAGGCGTTTATTTTTTATTTTATCGTTATCACAGATTATAGCTTTAATCTGACTGCATCTCGAGAGATTTCTATTAATAGAGACCAACAACGCAAAGTTTCTGAGATATTTTGTTCTGTAATTCTAATAAAATCCGTGTTGATGTTCCTGACGCTTTTATTCCTCATTATTTTGATGGTAATGACTGAAAAATTCGGGGAAGAGTGGATTGTTTATTCATTTGCATTTGGGATGGTTATCGGCCATGTGTTGTTTCCTTTGTGGTTTTTTCAAGGTATAGAGAAAATGCGTTATATTGCCATTTTAAATATTCTTGCTAAATCTATTTACACAATATCAATTTTTATATTTATTAGGAGAGTCGAGCATTATAAGTTTGTGCCTCTTCTAAATTCTTTTGGGTTTATAACTACTGGAGTAATGGGAATCGTATTTGCCATAAAAAAATTTAACGTTAAGCTACTCATCCCTTCCTTGAACATGATAAAAATAAATCTCAAAGAAGGATGGCATATTTTTGTTTCCTACCTAAGCTCGACGCTTTTTACCAGTAGCAATGTATTTCTACTTGGGTTATTCACGAACGATACCTACGTTGGTTATTTTGCCGCGGGAGAAAAACTTATTCGAGCCATTACACATATCACAATACCAGTTTCCAACACAATATTTCCCCACGTGAGCCAGTTATTAAAAAAATCAAAAAAGGAGGCATTTCAATTTTTAAGGAAGATTGCACATCTTGGTGGAAGTTTATTCTTGTTGGTTTCTTTGTTTACGTTTATTTTTGCGCCAATGTTGGTAACGCTTATTTTTGGGATGGATTACCTGGAGTCAATTCTAGTACTTAGGATTCTAACGATATTACCGGTAAGCATTTTCTTGGACAATATATTTGGTGCCCAGATCTTGGTCAATTTAAAGAAAACCAAAATAATATTAAATATTTCTATTATTTCAGGATTTCTAAGTATTATGTTATTAATAATATTAATTCCGCCGTTTAAACACGTCGGGGCTTCCATATCCGTGTTGGTCACTCAATTGTTTATTGCAGTGACAACTTATTATTATGCCAGGAAACAGGGATTCAATTTATTTAACAGTAGGTAATTATGATAAAGCTAATCAAAAATAAAATTAAGATGATACTGCAGAACAGAAATATAAATCAGTCAATAACTGATCTCGCGATTATATCCAAGATACATGACTTTCAAACGGTAAGGCAGGAAAATATAATTGGAGATAATTTCCGGATTGCGTTCCTAGTCTTAGGATTTTCAGGATTCAGCGGTGGAATCACAAACATCTTTCGTTTAGGAACTCATCTAGCCGGGATGGGACACGAAATCTATTATATTATATTAAATGATTCGAATTTGAAAATTCTTGAGGAGAATGCAAAAATTGCTCATCCAGGATACAGTGGGAAATTAGTAAAATTAAAAGATTCGAAAAATTTTAGTTTTGATGTGGGCATAGCTACGGCATGGTTTTCCTGTTATTACTTATTGGCTAACATGAATCTTTTTAAATATAAAGTTTATTTTATCCAGGACTTTGAACCATATTTTTATCCTGTAGGAGACTATTATTTTCTTGCGCAAAACACATATAAACAGGGATTTCATATGATAAGTCTGGGTCATTGGTGTAAATCAGTTATTGAGGAAAAATTCCCCTCTACTAGGGTTGATGCGATTGATTTTCCTGTGGACATCGAACAGTATCAGATTACCCCGAGAAAGATTGCCATAAATAAAGAAATACGAGTGGCAACCTATTTAAAGATGGAGGATAGAAGAGCCCCCTTTCTGTTGATTAATCAACTGAAATATTTGGAGAAAGAACTTCTAAAAAGAGGGTATCAGGTCGAGATAAATATTTTTGGAATAGACCGTACTCTAAAAATTCCGGTTGGTACTAACCTTGGTTTATTAAACCATGATGAACTGTTAGAACTCTATAAAAAATCTCATTTCGGTATTGTAGCATCGATGACAAATATTTCTATTGTAAATTATGAAATGATTGCTTCGGGATTGCCTGTTATTGATTTTTTGGAGGGAAGTGCCCCGAATTTTTGTTCAATGAATGAAATGATATTTATACAGACTGGATTGACTGAGGTATTTGAGAAGATTTGGTACTTTTTGAACCATCAGGATCAATTGAATGATCTTACAAAGCAGGCTCAAAAAAATCTCGAAAGAAAAAAAGCTACCTGGCAACAATTTGCATCACGATTCAATAAAATTATCATAGATCAAAAATCTCTGTAAAGGGAGTACGGCTATTTATCCTCAAGTCTAAACTAGATGGTGTTGTAACATCACCTTATATATGGGGAACAACTACCAAACAATTTTCAGTATGTAATTTAAGTTTAATAACAAATCTGTTTTTATGACTTCTTTAGCAGGAACAGTCGTTTTATACAATCCTGAAAATAAAAATATAGAAAATATAAGGACGTATATTGATTATTTAGAGGTTCTTTTTGTAATTGATAATTCCGAGAATATAGAGGAAGAAATTATCAATGTTCTCAGAAAAAATGCCAAAGTTCACTACGTTCTAAATCAAAACGAAGGGGGATTAGCAAAGGCTCTGAATCTAGGAGCTGCTTTAGCGATTGAAAAGGGCTATAACTGGTTACTTACAATGGATCAGGATAGTATTGTTTCCAAAGAGATGATACCCAATATGTTTGAGTATATTGAACGTAATGAGACAAGAGACGTGGCCGTAATATCTCCGTTTCAAACAGATCTGAATCAACAAGAATCCCCTTCTCCCGAACCCTATGAAGATGTGTTAACCGTTATGACTTCAGGCAATTTATTGAATCTTGAATTATTTCAGTCAAACGGCCCTTTTCTCGAAAAACTGTTTATCGACAGTATTGATCAGGAATATTGCTTAAGAGCCAGAAGAAATGGATATAGAGTAATAAAAATTAATAATGCTATTCTTTTGCATAATCTTGGCAATCAGAAAGTATATCCCTCGGGTTTTATTTCAACACATCATAACCCATCCAGAAGATATTTCATAACAAGAAATAGGTTTTTTGTAGCAAGAGTTTATAGAAAGCAATTTCCTGAATTTTATCGCGAGACCTTCATAATTACCATAAAAGATATCGCGAAAATCCTTTTGGTTGAAAAACAAAAGCTTAAAAAGATTTATAATATGGCAATGGGTTATATTGATTCTTTTAAATTATAGCATAATAAATTTAGTAATCATTACAGAGAGAAAATTGGGTGAGTTGTATTTTTTTTGAATAATCTCGTGACAAAATTTCATGACAAAAATTTTCCGAAGGTATATATCATAATTCTCAACTATAATGGTTGGAACGATACTATTGAATGTCTTGAGACTGTTTTCAGGAATGATTATCCAAATTTCCAAGTGATTGTTGTGGATAATGGCTCAGAGGATAATTCTTTAGACTATCTAAAATTGTGGGCAAATGGTGAACTAAAGTCTAATGCCTCTTCAGATGTTTATCTACAAATTCTTTCATCTAAACCAGTTTTAAAAAATTTATCTTACACTCTGATAACACGACAAAATAAAGATTATAGGCAATTAAATGATCCTAACACTTCTACCAGTAAAATCTCTGAAGCTAACGATTCCGAATCAATTATATTTATACACTCCCCAGAAAATTTAGGGTTCTCTGGCGGAAACAATTTAGGTATTCGTTACGCACTCCTTAGAAATGATTTCGAATTTATCTGGTTGCTGAATAACGATACTGTCGTCGAAAAAAATGCTTTACTAGAATTAGTAGAAAAATCGCTCAGCGATGAGAATATAGGCATAGTTGGCTCTAAACTCATGCTATATAATGATCCTTCTCGAACACAAGCATTTGGGGGAAGCCTTAATCGCCGCTGGGGAATATTTAGGTTCATTACTTCCGAAACAGAATTAAATAAGTTGGGTTATATTGTTGCTGCATCGGCTATCATCTCTAGAAAATGTATTGAAACCACCGGTTGTTTTGATGAAGCTTATTTCTTGTATTCAGAGGATTGTGACTACAGTTTGGATGCAATAAATAAAGGTTTTATTATAACTGTTGCTCCAAATTCTATCGTTTATCACAAGGACGGTAAAAGTTCTGTAACCCTCTACAAGGATTATTATGGCATACGCAATAATCTTTACTTTAATTATAAACATTTAAAGAAGAATTTAATTACAGCAAATTTGTATGTTTTACTAAGAATTTTGAAGAGACTTGCCAAATTTCAAATAAAATCATTTTATATTACAATTAAAGCGGTTTTTGATTTTTATCAAGGTAAAATGGGCAGGCAGTTGTGAAAGATGTGAGAAAGGTATCCAAAACAACAATCATGCTTAAAACCGGGGGATTGGGGGATTTATTGATGTTAACACCATCTATTCGCGCTTATAAAAAATCGTTTCCGGATGAAAAAATAGTTTTTTTAATAGGCAAATCCAATGAACAAACACTACAAAATAATCCATATATTAATCAGATAATTCCAGTTGATGATTCTGCATTTTTTAAGGGTGGTTTCTTGAGGAAGTTATTATCCTCGTTACGGCTGATTCAAATTATCAAAAATTATAAACCGCAGCACCTATTTATTTTCCACCGTGATTGGCGGTGGAATCTAGTTGCATTCTTATCTCGAATTAGACAAAGATATGGATTTAAAAGAGATTTCAAAGGAAAGTTTCTAACTGAAAGCGTTGAAGCTAGCATCGAAGAACATGAAATACAAAAATATTTGAATGTTTGTGCACTAAGACCTGGGTTCACGCCAGATGGTGTTGAAATGGAGATATTTCCGTCAATAGGAGATCAGACATTTGTTGAGGAGCTCTTTAGTGATTTGACTGGTAATAAAAAATATATCGCCATGTCCCCCGGTGGGGCAGCTAACATTAAGGAAGAAATGGATATCAGACGATGGCCATTAAACTATTATAAGATGCTTGTGAGATTTATTCTTAATAAAACTGATGGCTCCATATTGCTTATCGGTGCAGAGAGTGACAATTCTTTCAATGAGGAACTGTTGGTAGACCAACAGCGTGTGTTCAATCTTGCCGGGAAAACCACTATTGCCCAGACTTATCTGACGCTACAGAGGTGCCGGGTGTTTATTACCCATGATAGTGGCCCAATGCATATTGGTGCAGCCGCTCAAATTCCTGTTATTGGATTATTCGGGCCAACTTATCCGGTAGAAAAATATCCTCTTACTCACCCTTTAAGCTTATATATCTGGGAAGGTTCAAAGTTAACCTGCAGTCCTTGCTACAAGGATGGTAATTTCCCAGAATGCCCGTATGATAAAAAATGTATGCGGTTAATTAGTCCTGAGGAGGTATTTGAGAGGTTACTAAAAATCTGTGAAGTATCGAACCATACATTTAGCTAATATTTTTTATCTAGGGTAAACCGGAAATAATGGCGAAACGTAGTACTCAATGAAAGTATTAAAATGTCTATTTTGTAACGATGGAGTTTATATCTCTATTATGTCAACTTTCAATAATAAACCTTCGTATCGTATTCAATTTTAATACGCCATGCTTGCTTATTAGAATTGAAAATTGCTTCGGTTTGGAGATTTTTGTTTCATAGAGAGAATGTTCTACTCCGGGTAAATAAGATCAGGAGAGTAGCCAATCGTTTAAACTAAACTGTTGTGAAACGCGTCAACGGTTTCGCGGCCAGCTGGAACGATAAGTGAGAAGCTAAGACGGATACCATCTTCTATAGAAGTGCCCGTTTGAGAATGAAAATTGCGACAGTTGACGTCTGCCAGTGATGTATTTTTCACATTGCGATGGTAAAAGGCTAACACACTTCCAAAATACTCTTTTCAATAAGCCGTAAATAGCCGGATTAGTACGTCGAACAGGTGCATTATTAACATCACCATTATATTCCAATAGGTAATCAGATTGAATTGGATAGTCGGCAAAGACAGGCTTCGTTTCAGTTTTGATAGCATGAATCATTATCATGACAGGAGAGTTGGTAACTAAGCCAACTCTTTGTTTCACAGAAGCAGGATCAACCACTTCAAAACACCTTGTTCTTGGACTTAATTCTACGCCTGGGAAAGGGTGCTTTTCTAGTATAACGTAACGAGTTGCGAAACCGTTCTCTGATTGAAATATTCTAAAGAATAGTTCCGGACTAAACTGATAGAACCCGTGTCCTGTGTGATTATTGGCAGTTGTAAATATGAAGAGACTCCCGTCTTTTTTAACCATTTTCATGCAGTTTGCCACAGCAACTGGGAAGTTAAAAATGTGCTCAAGAGAGCCACCATCAACAACTACGTCAAATTTCTCATGGTAGCTTGGGTCGATGGGAGTGTTCATATCATGAACGATGTTGGCTTGTTGATAGTCAGAGTAATCCAACGAGGTCACACTCTTTGCATCCAAGAATATCTCAAAGAATTTGTCGGCATATTTCTCGCGCAAAAAGATGCCTGGATCTATTTTGAACCCATAGCATTTAGCAAACTGTCTTAATTGCTTTTGTGACAGATGTAATTCTTGATGTCCAATTGTCAGTATTTTGTCGAAACAGATATTATTTCGTCTTGCTAAAGCCAGTAAGGCTGCGTTGCTGTAAACAATTCCCATTCGTATTATCCCTTCCTAAGCTACTAACTGTGAACAATATGTATAATAATATTGAGAAGTTTTAAATTAAGCGTTATGATTTCCGAGAAGATGATTATCACAAAAGCACGCGGGTTTTATAGATTTAAAATTCTCATATTTTATTGAGATATAAATTGTTCAGGTGCGAAAGCATATCCTCTAGTTGATATTTCTTTTTCGCTTCCCGGTGCGCCTGATGAGCCATCCCTTCTAAATCATAATCTCCATTTAGGAAGCCTAGCAATTTGCTGGACAAATCGTTTGGATTTTCATTTTGAAATAGAATGCCAGTTTTTTGGTCTTCAATGATTTCGTTATTACCATAGGTTCTCGAAGCGATGACTGGCAGTTCTGAAAAAGAGGCTTCAATTGGGGAGATTGGCAGCCCTTCCCATCGGGATGGTAATAGGAATGCGTCGCATGCCTTCATAAATTTGTAAATATCGGTTCTGGTACCTAAAAAAGAAATCAAACTGGAAATACCTGAACGGTCAGCCAATTTGTTCATAAAGTCAAATTCATCACCGTTTCCAATAATGATAAATCTGGCCTTGTTTTCACGAAATTCTTCAGCAGCCACTTTAATCGCATTAATCAAAATATCATATCCTTTTTGAAAGTTAAATCTGGCAACAGTTAGAAACAGGAATGATTTTTCAGGCAGATTTAGTTCAATTCTCAGGGATTGTTTATCATTTTTTATGTTATAAATTTCATTGGGATCAATTCCGTTGCTAATATATTTCACGCTGTTGATTTTGTAGTTCGTTCTTAAATATTCCATATCACCTTTTGATAATGCAATGATCAGGTCTGTCTGGTTGTAGAGATATTTTTCAAGATTTAATCTTATCTTAAATTCAATCCGGTTTTTCCGCCCCTTTAGAAATTCATATTTGTGAATATGTAATCCATGGGCTGTAAAAAATACAGGAATATCGTAATGCCGAAGCGGATTTTTCAACATCATTAGTAAAGGTTTTAAATGATGAATATGAATCAAATCCGGCTCAAATTCTGTGACAGTTTTCGGACGGAAGCCTTTGTCAAATAATTTTGCATGACTTAAGGAAAGAAATTTCTTTTGTGCATCACCCTGCTTTGCGAATATTCCGAAATCAAAATGAGGTAGGCCCTTAACGATTTGAAATAGATGCTCCAATCCTCCTCCAGTGTTAAAATTATCAGTAAGTAATGCTATTCTCTTCTTCGACACTGTATTGATGACCAATTTAGATGAGAGGAATGTAATATAAAGTTGCAATCCAGGTAAATCTATTCAAGCCTACCAAAATAAACTTTAGTATCGTATTCAAAGCAAATCCGCCCTGCTTGTTTGTGAGACTTGAAAATTGCCTTTAGCTCTGAGATCATTGATTCGTATTGAGAATGTTCCTCCATAGGGATATAAGATGAGGAGAGCAATCGCCCTTTTAGACCATTAAAATCAAATTCCTGAGAATTCTTAAATATTTTGATACCATATTTACCTTTCCCGAAAAATGAGTCGAGTTTCCGGTTGTTTACATTCCGGTGATCGACCTGCTGATAATCAATACTATATTTTAGAAGAAGTCTTTCATATGCTTGCAGAAAAGGTGTGGCATCGGTAAGACGCTCGTTCCAGAGCAAAACTATCCATCCGCCCGGTTTTAATATTCTGCTAAATTCGAGTTGTGCTTTTTCAATTTTGAACCAATGGAAAGCCTGACCTACGGTGATAAAATCGACGCTTCTTCGTAGTAATGTAGTATCTTCTGCACAACCATTTACACTGCGGAATTTCCAATATTTTTTTAACAACTTTTCGGCGGTTTCACGCATTTCTTTGTTTGGCTCCACCCCATAAACACGGTTGCCATTATCTAGAAACAACTCTGACAAAAATCCAGTACCCGAACCTATATCTGCCATAACTGATGAGGAAGTTAATCCCAATTCATCTTTAAAAAATTCCAAAATATTGGCGGGATAACGGGGACGATATTTAATATAATAATCAACCCGGTCTGAAAATCGGGTTGTAGGATTTTTCTTGTTATTGGCCATTTTCTTTATTTACATAAATTTGCCTTATCTTAGCGGGGTGGCGTTAACGATAATTGTGCGATATCACATTCAACGAAAAATTATATTTTTATTCAGGTTAGAGAAAATGACTGCACCTACCTGTAGAATGTACCCTATTAATTGGATAATTCTATTCTGGGATGATTCAACAATTCCCAAAAGCTTTCAGGAATTTGGGATTTCAGTGTTACTGGCTTATATTAAATTGACTCTCTGGAATTCTCGTGTTTATCTCAATTTCTTCGGCGATGGTTTCCTGAGCCTTTTTGCCATCCTGGTTTGTAACCGATTTAAATGGCAGCTTAATACCCGCAACCTCTCGGAAGTCTGAAAATACTTCCTCGCTTGCTACTGGTGCTCCCATCATGTTCGTCCCCTGGTAGCTGAGCATGACTGGTATGGAATTCTGTGCATTGACATACAATTTAAAACTTTTAACATCAGGTGGAGTTATGAGTAATACTTCGCAATTTTCTCCCTGCACTTTCCCGGATTCCAAATACTGCACTTCTAGGCCTTCCATATCAGAATTTGGGAACAGATAAGATATATTTCGCCAAATACTAGCGGTTAGTTCTGCCTTCATTTGCGGTGGTGCCGGCATTGTGCCTTGCGGAGATACCATCCATGCATTTTCACCATTAATGATTTGAGACATACTTCCCATGGGAGTCTGGACATTAGCGCGCATTTTATCCGGCATAATCCGAAGTATCTCCAATCCCATGTTCATTTCTCCTTGAGGAGTAACGGCAGTCATATCTCCTTTCCACCGTATCGTTTCAATTGCCTTAAATGCAGATTTTCCTCCGGAAGCCTGAATGGATTTCTCCAAAATTTCCCGGCCTTTTAGCAGAGTGGATTCGGTGGCTTCCGGCGTCGCCTCCTCCACAACCGGAATGGTAATGTCGATTTCATTTACCTCACCCAATGCAGATAGCGGTTCGTCAAAATCAGATGGATTTCCAACAGCCAGAATTTGCATCGCGTCGTAGTGTAGATATTTTTTGGAGACGCGAAGAATATCCGCCTTTGTTACGTTTTCGATGCTTGTTTTTGTTTTTTGAAGAAAATCCGCCGGGTACCCATAATAATCATAGGTCATTAATCGTGTGACAATTTCTCCTTTTGTATCGAAATTAAAAACAAAAGAGTTCAGATAGGCATCTTTTGCTACTGCAAGCTCTTCGTCCGTAACCTCACTTTCGGTCATTTTTTTGACCTCCTCATGCATGGCCTTAATGGCTTTTACCGTCGATTGGGATTTGGTTTGACAGCCGACATAGAGCACGCCTGGATGGTCATAGTCTGCTGTGTATACCCCAAAAACACTGTATGCTAATCCCAGTCTGGAGCGCACATTTTTGAAGAGCCGGCTTGTAAATCCTATCCCCAGGATGCGGTTCATCAGTATCATTGAGAAGTAATCGGGATTGTCTCTTCGGCTGCCAATATGACCCATATAGATATTTGTTTGATTCACATCTTCTTTCAGAATGAGATTTACAGTTTGTTTAAATTCATAGTTCACTTCCGGAACTGCGGGGATATTCAGATCAACCGTCTTCCAATTTTTAAAGACATTCTCAATTTTTTTTATTAGTTCTTTTTTATTAAAGTCGCCCCATACCCCAATCATAATATTATTGGGATGATAATATTCTTTATGGAATGCAATCAAATCTTCCTGGGTGATGACATCGATCGTAGCATATTCTGGGTGGCGTGCATATACGCTTCCTTCTCCGTATATAAGTTTGTTAAATTCCCGACCGGCAATTTGTGACACCTGATCGTTACGACGGGCGATAATACTGCGCTGTTCCACTTTGGCCAGATCAATTTTGTCCTGGTTAAAAACCGGATTCATTAGAATGTCTGACAATATATCTAAACCGGTATCAATATCCTGTTTCAGCACCGACATATAGGCTCCGCCGGAGGTTTCTCCAATCCAAGTTTCAACCGAGGCGGCTATGCTTTCAAGAATTTCATCGATTTCGTCGCCGGTGCGGGTGGTGGTTCCGCCGGTTCTTAGCACAGTACCGGTAATATCTGCGAGCCCGATTTTTTGCGCTGGTTCGTAAACAGATCCGGTTTTTACAATGGCTCGAAGGTTTATAATTGGCAGTTCATGATCTTCAAGCAGGAATAATTTCATACCGTTCGATAGAGTAACCTCATCTGCTTTAGGAACCTTTATATCGGGCAGTTTTGGGAAGGTGATTTCTTTATAATGTTTTTGTGCAAGTAAGTTGCTGGATATGCATAACAATAATATGACTACTGTAATAGATCGATGATAGGTATATTTAGTCTTTTTCATTTTTGTCTTCTCCTTGTTCTTCGGATAAAAAGAATCTTTAACTTTTGGCTTCTGTAGTTTTGATGACACCTACGGTGCGATTTGAGGATTTAAAATATTCTTCCGCAACTCTTTGTATATCCTCAGCAGAAACGTTATCGATTTTATCCAATTCTTTAAACAAATTCCGCCAGTCTCCTGTTAAAACCTGATAGGCCGTCAACTGTGCCGCTAATCCACTGTTTGAATCCAGTTGCCGGATCAAACCGGCCCGTGCTCTGGTTTTTGCTTTCCGAAGCTCATCCGCCGTGACTGGTTCAGTTTTCAATTTTTCTATTTCTTCATTAATAGCATTTTCATTTTCATCGTTGGAATGCCCTTTTGCCGGTACTGAATAAAATAGAAATAGCCCAGGGTATTTTTGTCCCGGCAGCCCTTGAAAACCGGAAGCCGCTACAGCAATTTTCTTCTCCTTAACCAGACTTTTATACAAGCGGGACGTTCTTCCAATTCCCATGATATCGGTGATGGCATCGAATACGGCATTATCCGGGTGATTAATACCCGGTTTGTGATAACCTATAAGTACAAATGGTTGAGAAGGATCTTCAACGATAACACGCCTTTCACCAAGTTGGGTTGGTTCAACGGTTTCCACCTTAGCCGGTTTGGTTCCACCGGGGATTCGCCCGAAATATGTCTCCGACAATTTTTGCACCTCTTTCGGATTAACATCTCCTACTATCGCAATAGTCAGGTTGCTCGGCGTGTAATATTGTTTAAAAAAGCTCTCTGCCTCAGTCCTTGTCAGGGTTTGAAGATCGCTCATGTGACCAATGGGTGGTTCGCCATAGGGATGTGCTTTATAAGCTACTGCGATAAATTCTTCAACCAATCTTCCTATTGGATTGCTCTCGGTGCGCATGCGCCTTTCTTCCATGACTACATCCCGTTCTTTATAAAATTCTCGCAGTACTGGTCGTAAAAAGCGTTCCGATTCCAAGGACATCCAAAGCTCAACTTTATTGGAAGGGAGGCTGAGAATATAACGGGTTGCATCCCACGAGGTACTAGCATTCAATCCGGATGAACCGGCACGAATCAATGCCTCTTCGAACTCCTCAAGTTCCATATACTCTTCTGCTTGTGCGACAGCGTCCTCAAATTGCTTCTGCAATTCCTCAACTTTTTGGGGATCGGCCTTTTCACCTTTTTGTTTTTCAGCCTTAAGCTCCATATATATGTCCTCAATTTTGGCAAGGGCTGCTTGCTCTTTATTAAAATCTTTTGTACCGACTGTTTCGCTGCCCTTGAATGCCATATGTTCAAACATATGGGCCATTCCGGTAATTCCTTTTACTTCGTCCACTGAACCAACATCCGCATAAGTATGGAACGAAACCACCGGGGCTTCATGCCGCTCCACTACAATAAAATGGAGCCCGTTTGAAAGGTTAAATTCGGTGACTTTCTTTTCAAATTCCTTTAGATCCTGCGCGTAGCAGATTGCGGTTATAAACAAAATCAATAATAACCCAAATTTGAAAAAAGATGATTGTCCCATAAGGAAATCCTCCTTTAATTTTTAATGATCGATTATGTTGAGGGTGAATTTGGTTAGCATGTTTTCGCAAATCTCAAAAATAGATTTTGAGAAAAGAGTACCTCCTGGCTTCCAATGTCATTTATTTTAAAGAATGTATTACATAAAAACAATGTTTTTAAAACGTTTTAATATTTAATTGTCTGTTTTAATAAGCTTGGAAAATTCTCTTTGATATTAATCACCTGGACGTTTGATTATCCTTATCTTTCAGATGGCGAAGATCCGGATGATATTTTATATTCTCATGACACCAGCAGAAAATTTCAATAAATGATAGTAAGAGATATTAATAGATGAAAAAACTATACCTGGCGACACGCGAAGAGTGGCGAAACTGGTTGAAGGAAAATCATGGCAAGGAAAAGGAAATCTGGCTTGTTTATTACAAACCTCATACAAACCAGCCAACCTTAAAATACCGTGAGTCGGTGGAAGAAGCGCTTTGTTATGGATGGATTGACAGCATCATTAAAAAAATTGACTTTGAAAAATATGCCCGGAAATTTACTCCCCGAAAGGATGATAGCCGCTGGTCGGAGTTAAATAAGAAACGTGTAAAGGAAATGATTGAACAGTCCCGAATGACAAAATATGGTATGGCTAAAATTGATGCTGCAAAAAAGGCAGGGCTCTGGGATAAGCCGGATCGCCCGCAAATGGATTTGGGATTACCGGAAGACTTGAAAAATGCCATGGCAAAAAACAAGAAAGCAGAAGCATTTTTTGAGCGATTGGCTCCCTCCTATCAAAAGCAATATATCGCATGGATTCAGGTTGCTAAACGACCTGACACACGGGCGAAGCGCGTAAAGGAATCGATAGAATTGCTGGAGAAAGGTGAAAAGTTGGGTATGAAATGAATGACCATTAGGAATTCAAATTGACTATTATATAAATTGAAAAAGCTATTTTTGCAAAATTAGTAATAGAAACTGATTCGGTTATTTCAAAAAATATATGCATTATTAGATTGACGGTTCAGGGTATAACTAAGATGAAGGGATAGAAATGGGCGATACGAGTGAGTTTCAGGTGGTACTGGGTGCCAGTGGTGGATTGGGTAATGCGGTTGTGCGGGAATTGGTGAAGGGTGGGGAAAAGGTGCGTGCAGTAAATCGCAGCGGTCATATTGATGTCCCACCAAATGTGGAAATTGCTAAAGCAGATATGTTGGACCGCGAAAGCATATTTAAGGCCTGCCAAGGCGCTTCGGCAATTTTTCATTGTGTCAATGTACCTTACCCGGAGTGGAGAGAAAAGCTTCCCGGTATTACGGCGAATATCATCGAGGCGGCCGCCGCTTCGAATGCCAAATTGGTATATGGTGACAATTTGTATATGTATGGATTTGTGAGAGGGCCTATAAAAGAGAGCTTAACTTATGCCGCCAGGGGATCGAAAGGAAGTATCCGTATTCATATCGCCAACCAAATCGATGATGCTCATCAGTCTGGGAAAGTCAGGGCTGTAACCGGTCGTGCGCCTGATTATTATGGACCTCATGCCGAAAATGCCGCCATGGGCAGCAGAGTTTTTGTTGCGGCATTAAAAGGAAAAGCAGCCACAGCACTGGGTAATGTTGATAAAAAACATACCTACATTTTTGTAGATGATTTTGCACGGGGATTGATCCTATTGAGCAAAGCCGAAGAAGCGTTTGGGGAAACCTGGCATATCCCTTCGGCGGAGACCTTGACAAGCCGCCAGTTTTTGAATATGGTTTACGAGGCCGCAGGACACCAGCCAAAGGTTCGCGCCGCTTCGAAAACTCTGGTTTCAATAATGGGTATATTTAGCCCACTGATGCGGGAATTAAAAGAAATGATGTATCAATGGGAAAACGACTATGTGGTGAATCACAGCAAATTTATGGAAGCCTTTGATTTCAAAACAACGCAGCATCAGGAGGCTATTCAAACCACACTCGATTGGTATAGAGCTGGTTATAATCTTTGATCAAATCTCCCGCACGCTTTACTATCCTTGCAAGATGAGATAACACTATTTTGGCACTATTGATTCTGGATTGGTGAAAAGGATGGTTTATCCATCCTAAACAGAAGCTGGCCCTGCACCAACCAGATATCCTTTATTTGAAGCAGTTTTTACTTGTTGATCTGTTTCAACCTCATGTTATATTTAACCCTTCAAATCTGAAATCCTATTCTTAATAGACACAAAGCAGGTTGAATAACAGAAACTTCTGGAGTGAAGTCCATGACGGATAAATTAAAATTAATGGGGGTGCTGGCGCATCCAGATGACGAATCGCTTGGAATGGGTGGTACGTTGGCAAAGTATGCCAGTGAGGGAATTGAAACATATGTAGTAACTGCCACCCGCGGTGAAAGAGGACGCTACGGAGATTTGGATGAATTTCCCGGCTTCGAGGGAGTGGGAAGGATGCGTGAGGCGGAACTGCGGGCAGCAACCAACGAGCTGGGAGTAAAAGAAGTTCATGTTCTGGATTATATGGACGGAGACCTCGATAAAGCCGATCCTGCAGAGGCGGTGGCGAAAATTGTTGCTCTCATCCGACAAGTGAGGCCTCATGTGATTATCACCTTTGGACCGGAAGGTGCTTATGGCCATCCGGATCACATTGCTATCTCTCAATTTACCATGGCAGCGGTGGTTTCTGCGGCTGATTCGGATTATAAGCTTCCCGGAAGTGAACTGCTGTCGCATCGTGTGTCAAAACTGTATTATATGGAGTGGAATCCTGAAAAATGGGCTGCTTATCAAGCGGCATTCAAGGATTTAAAAACAACTGTGGATGGCGTGGAGAGACGTGCTACACCGTGGCCGGATTGGGTAATAACCACCATCATCGATACCAACGACCACTGGCACACAGCCTGGCGGGCGATTTCCTGTCATAAGACTCAAATGGCAGTTTACGACAAACTGGAGGATCTTTCGGACAAATACCACCTGAGCCTCTGGGGTTCCCAGGAATTTTACCGCGTATTTAGTGTGGTTAATGGAGGCCGGAAGCGTGAGACCGATCTATTTGAAGGATTGCGATAATTCTTTTCCGAAACCTTCTGTAAAATCCGGCAATTTTACTAATGTCATTCGACCATATGCAGATCCCAGATGAAGATTCAATCTGTCAATTCTATAACCACTATTGAAGAAATTTCGGAGATTATCCGCTTGATCTACAAAAAAGGCTAAAGGGTATTTCCGAGCTGTAGGAAATGCCCATGTTTTTATAGGCACAACCACTTATGACGTAAAAACGGCCCTTCGTTCCACCATTACCAACCGGCGCACTGGAAAAGAAGATGTGGAACTGATCGCAAAAGTAGTCACGGAATTAGGTCGGAAGCGAAATTAGAGACGAAAACCAAATCCCAATTTTCCAATGGTCTGTCGTCTATATTCTGCAGATGATAAGTGACTGTCAGCCAGAGCCAGATGCAACTCAAACTTGTTTAAATGCCCTATCATTCCTGCGGATAAATAGACTGCATCTGATTCACCGACAAAGCCCTGTAAAAAGGCTAAACCAATTGAGAATCCGATATGTTCACTCACCTTAAACAATAGACTATTGCTAAAATCCAGTTTGTTTTGATACGGCTCACCAAGGTTACTCCACCAGGTATAGCCGAGGTCTCCGAAAAGTGCAAATTTGCTAGATAGACTTACTAAGAATCCAAACACTATCCGGGGTGGAATTTCCGCGTCGCGCGGATATGATTCCAAATTGGCAGTAATTCTTTCATTGTTCCCCAACATCGAGCTGTCTGGATCAGAGGTTAGGAGCCCCGGACCTTCAAATTCCACGTTCCCCGAGATCTTAACAGCGGTTTCAAAATACAATCCTAGCCTAAATGTTTCCGTTCGTTCAATGCTGCCGATGCCGCTATAGCTAAAACCAAATTTCCAGTTTGCTTGATTGGCATTCAATTTTACAGTAGTGCGCGAGATTGATTCATCTGCATCCAAAAAATTTAAATTGAACTGAAACCCTACGGAGAGTTGATCTGTTGGCGATAACAGATTTAGAATTTGATATGAGGCTAAGGCGGAAGCGGTATGGATAACATTTTTAGAAGTTGGTGAAAAAATCTCACCAGTACCTTGTGGATCGTTGACCGTAGTCATTTCTATTTCATTAAAAAGGATTTCAGCTGAATATTTTTGGCTGAATCCAGCTCCGACCCTAAAATCTTGATAGGGGTATACCAGACCGACAGATTGTGGCACCAGGTTATTGATCCGTTGAAAGGAAGCGTCGTCGATTGGAAAGGATTCCACTTTTGAATCGAACTGACTAGAAAAACCGACTGCAAATGTATTTAATGCTGAAAGAGTGGCCGGATTGCCGGTGCTGATATTGAATATTGGCAACCTGGTGCTGCTCGAAACGCCATAACCGGACAGCGACTCCAAGACAAATCCCTGGTTATACAGAAAAATCTGATTTCGTGGATCTATTCTATCGGGATCTCCGGCAGATAGATTTGTACATACAAACAGAACAAGCAGACTTGTTAAAACAATCGGTTTCATCCACCCTACCCCGATTTTGTTCCCATTGAGATGTCATCAACTTTAGTTTAATATATAAAATTCATCCTAAACTTTTCAAGCTTTTCGGAAATTGGGATTGAATCTTCAATGAGTCCGTCCAATTATTACAATTTAATACTCGATATTCCGCTTGAATATTTTCATTCGTTATTTTTTAATAATTCGCAATTTATTTTGTGGCTTCTATCTCAACCTCAATACAAACTTCTCCCTGATAAATTGTTTTATCAAAAATGAAAAGTTCGCCACTTGCATACCGAAAACTGTTCCCGTATCTTATTAGAAATATTCTGAAAATTTTAGTCTATCTATTGTTTGAACACTAAATTTATGTTCAAAATAATGCAAAACCACTTCATCCTGACCCCCTTTTTTCTTGATGAACCCTTACCGGAGTTAAAAGATTTAGCAAAGCCGGATTGGGAAATCAATCAGCCGCAATTGCCGGATGCCGCTCAGCAAACCCGTATGTCCGCAGTTCATCAACCATTGGCGCAAAAGGTAAAACGGACAATCGAAGCGGGAAAACGGCCGGTCAACATTGCCGGCGATTGTTGTACCAGCATCGGGGTGCTGGCAGGATTGCAGAAAGCCGGCATCGATCCCACTGTGGTCTGGTTTGATGCGCATGGGGATTTTAATACCTGGGAAACCACCCCCAGCGGATTTTTTGGAGGAATGCCCCTGGCGATGCTTGTGGGGCGGGGCGAACAGACCATGTGCAATGCCGTGAACCTCCGCACTCTGCCAGAGAAGCAAGTGATACTAACGGATGCCCGCGAGCTGGATCCCGGTGAGGCGGAGTTGCTGAAAACGTCTCGAGTTAACCATTTACCGGCTGTTGATTCTTTGCTGGAATTCCCCCTGGCGGACAATCCCTTCTATATTCATTTTGATACTGATGTACTTTCACCGGATGTGGCGCCGGCACAGAATTTTCCTGCTCCCGGAGGTGCCAGTTTTTCAGAACTACGAAATATTTTTCAGTACCTTGCCGGAACCGGCAGGGTATGTGCAGTGTCCATGTCCACCTGGAATCCCAAACTGGATAAGGACGGGAAAAGCCAGCAGGTTTGTATGGAGTTGCTGAATTTCCTGCTATGAACCAAATTTAACCACTCCCGAATGTTAAGCTGATTTTATTCATTTTCTTTTTGTCGCCCGGATTCATTTAAGGAGAAGATTGCCAAATCATGCGATGATCAGAGGCAAAAGTAGATTTATAAGCTCCAAAATTATCCGAGATTTCCCATAAATTAATATAAACCAGACACATGGTAACTGTTCAGGGTGAGATGGAAAAAGAAAATACAAAAATAACCATCTGGAAGATATTATTCTTAATTGAAGCGGCGGCGTTTTTCATTGCCCTGGCCATGACCATTACCCCCAGTAAAACCGGTTCGGACTGGAGTCCCGCAGAGCTGTTTTTTGAAAATCCTTCATTCTGGCAGGATGTACTCGTCTACTTTGTTGCCACTAATCTCTTAATCGGAATTTTTGCTCTGCTATTTTTTCTTTCGCAGTGGATTGGGAAAAGAAGTTAAGGAATTAACAGCGAGACTGGAAGATAAATTTAATCAAAAAAATGAATCCGGTCATCAAAGACCTCTCGTCCCAATGGTAAAAAAAAGCTGAATTAGATCCTGTCCGAAGGACGCCCGCGGAGTGGCAAGCCCAGAGTGACAACTTAGAACATGGGTTTTTGCGAGGAGTGAAGTAACGAACGACATGGCAATCTAAGAGAACACCGAGTCCTCTTAACGGTCTACGACCTCGTAGAGGGGCCGACGGCCCTAGGGTCGCACGTGATGACAGTATCTAAGTCATTATCCGGCAAAAGTATGTTAAAACTTGGCAGGGGTGATGATCCTCCCAAATAAAAAATCCCGAAAGTAGCAAACCTTCAGGATTTTTTCACTGTAGTTGCGGAATTTGGTTTTTAGTACCGGCGCCGACCGCCTCCTCCGTGACCTCTGTTGCCACCTCCTCCTCTCCGTCTGTTATCTGACTTTGGCCGCGCTTCATTTACAATAAGGAATCTGCCTTTAATTTCTTTGCCGTCCAGATTGCTCATTGCCTCCTGTGCCTCCGCTTTATTCTGCATCTCCACAAATCCAAATCCCCTGGATTCACCCGAAAATCTATCGCGGATGACCTTAGCAGATTCAACATTCCCATATGCCTCAAAAGCCTCTTTTAATTCATCATCACTGACATCATGGGAAAGATTTCCAACGTATATATTCATTGTCTACTCCTTCATTAAAGAAAAAATTGCTATTTCATTTAGGGTTTGTTTCATTTATTTGATATTCATTAACTCGATATCAAAGATCAAATCCTTACCTGCCAGGGGATGATTTGCGTCCATCGTCACACTGTTTTCAGAAATATTGGTTACCTCTACCACAACCCGCTGCCCGTCCTGTTGAACACTTTCCAATTTTTGACCAACTTGCGGCTCGAGTGTATCCGGTAATTTTGATTTGTCAACTTCATATACCAGATTTTGCTGGTGAGGACCGTATGCCTCTGTTGATGGAATTGTGACCGTGGTGGATTCTCCCTCTTTCATACCGCGAACGGCATTCTCAAATCCCGCAATCAACTGACCTTGCCCAAGGGTAAATTCCAGGGGATCCCGGTTCGCCGAGCTGTCAAAAATGCTTCCATCGGTTAGTTTTCCAGTGTAATGAACCTTTACCAGGTCACCATCTTTTGCCTGTGCCATTTACTTCTCCTTTTTTTGGCGATTAAACTTCAAAATATGTCAGGGGCACTTACAATTAATGAAGATAACGAAGGGACTAGAGGGGGGCAACTAATAACCTGGATTCGATAACTTCGTTTAAATGAAGCGACTGTCATATTTACAATTTTGCCAAATCTGTATTCTGTTTATCTAGAATAAATACAGATTTAGATTTAAATTAATATCTTTATACCCGGATTCAAATACTTATTTAAGTTTTACGTTTTAATTTATATTTTGATTCATGTGGTAAAATCCGTCATTTGTTAATTTTGTTTAAAGGATCAAACATGATCGGTTTTCGATATTTTAGAGGATTTTTCTTCTTTTTTTTCTCCCTTGTTGTCTCATGCTTAGCAGGATATGCCCGGGAAAAATCGCACGTTATTCATCCGGAATGGAGTAAGAATGCTTCCATTTATGAGGTTAATATTCGTCAATATACTCCAGAAGGAACCTTTAAGGCTTTTGAGGAACATCTCCCGCGTTTGAAAAAGATGGGCGTGGGGATCCTCTGGTTGATGCCCATTCATCCGATCGGAGAAAAAAACCGTAAAGGAACGCTGGGAAGTTATTATGCGGTCAGAGATTTTAGAGCGGTCAATCCGGAATTTGGAAATATGAAGGATTTTGAAAGTCTGGTGAAAAAGATCCACGATCTGGACATGTACTTGATTATCGACTGGGTGGCAAATCATACCGCCTGGGATCATGTGTGGGCGGCAACTCATCCTGAATTCTATGCAAAGGATTCCCTTGGTAATTTTTATCATGAAGCGGATTGGACGGATGTCATAAAATTAGATTATCAAAATACGGAATTAAGAAAACAGATGCTGGATGCCATGGTTTTTTGGGTAAAAGAAAAGAATATTGATGGCTATCGCTGTGATGTGGCTGCCATAGTTCCTACTGATTTTTGGAGCACAGTTCGCGACACATTGGATAAAATTAAACCGGTTTTTATGCTGGCCGAAGCCTGGGAACCTTATCTTCATGAAAAAGCCTTTGATATGACTTATGCCTGGCAGTTCAAAGATTTGCTGAACGATATCGCTCAGGGTAAAAAATCCGCAGATGATCTGCGAAAGTATTACGAGGAGAACGAGCGAGTTAAATATCATACGGATGCCTATAGAATGCTCTTTACATCAAATCACGATGAAAACTCCTGGCACGGAACGGTCTTTGACAGACTCGGAGATGCAGCAGAAATAGGTGCCGTATTTGGCGGCGTTTTTCGAGGGATGCCCCTGATTTACAGCGGACAGGAAGCAGGTCTTGATAAAAAGCTCGAGTTTTTTGAAAAAGATACCATAAAGTGGCGGAAACACAAATTTGAAGAGATATATTCCGAATTGCTAAATTTGAAGGTGCAAAATCAAGCACTGTGGAATGGAAATTCTGGCGGAGAGGTAGTGCATCTGAAAACATCTGGCGATACGGCAGTTTACAGTTTTGTTCGTGAGAAGGGGGAAGATAGAATTTTGGCGCTATTTAATTTCTCGTCAGAGGAGCAGAAATTCACACTCAATGATAAGCAGATAGTTGGGGAGTACGAAAATGTCTTTAGCGGTGAAACTGTTAAATTGAAACAAAAGGCAAATTTTCGATTACCGCCGTGGGGATATTTGATATTTGCAGAGTGAATGGAACTATAGGCTCTTACGCTCATATGGATATAAAATCATAAAATTTGGGTAAGGCGAAATGAGAAATGATAGGGTGAAAAGGTACGCATTGGTAACCTGTGGGAATAGGGGGATAGGGTTTGAGGCTTGCCGGCAGCTGGCAAAAGTTGGATTTACGGTTATACTTGCCAGCCGGGATGAGTCCAAAGGATTACGAGCAGTCGATGAATTGAAATCTGAGAATCTTGATATTTTATACCATAAGCTCGATGTTACCAGCAGGGATGATGTAGATAAAATTGTTCGATTTATTGAAAAAGAAATCGGCAGGCTGGATGTTTTGGTGAACAATGCAGGTGTTTATCTGGATGAAGGCAGGAATCTTCTTGATATTGAAGATGAAGTGATGAAAACAACCAAAGATGTCAATTTAATGGGTCCGTTTTATCTTTGCCGGGCTATTGTTCCCATTATGAACAAGAACAAATACGGCCGCATCGTAAACGTTTCCTCTGGCTTGGGTTCGGTTTCTTCTATGAGCGCAGGTACCGGTGCATACAAGATTTCAAAGGCAGCCCTCAATTCCCTTACACGGATCATCGCAGCGGAAGTTGACTCGAAACAAATCAAAGTAAACTCGTTAAGTCCAGGATGGGTAAGAACAGGTATGGGTGGAAAACACGCCAATCGCACCCCAAAGGAGGCAACGGAGGGTATTATTTGGCTGGCGACCTTACCAGAGGATGGCCCAACAGGTGGTTTTTTCAGAGATCAAAAGCAGCTATCATGGTGAGAGGATAAGAGAAAAGAAAAAGGACAAAAGAAAAAATGAATATGGTGGTATCATGATCGAAAACTATAAAGGGGAAAATAAAGAGACAGTGACAAAGTGCAGGCTTCGTAAGAAAAATGTTGAGGATATGAAAATACTGGATAGTTTTTCACGGGCGGTTAACACGGTTGTGGAAGTTATCCAACCGGCAGTTGTGAGCATTACAATGCGAAAAACATCCCAACGCCGCGGTCGCTCATTTGAAACAGGGGGAACCGGGTCCGGTATGGTCATTGCCCCGGATGGGTATATTTTGACCAACAATCACGTAATAAGCAGATCGTCCGGACTATCGGTTGGTTTTGTGGATGGGACAAAGCGTTCCGCTCAGTTAATTGGAGAGGATCCTTCTATGGACCTTGCCGTCATCCGTGTGGAATATTCAGGCCTTCCCTACGCAGAATTAGGAGATTCCGATTTATTGAAGGTAGGCCAGTTAGTGATTGCCATTGGAAATCCCTTGGGTTTTGATTCGACTGTATCAACCGGCGTAGCAAGCGCTTTTGGTCGGGCTTTAAACAGCCAGGACGGTCGCGTTATTGAAAACATTATTCAACATACCGCACCGCTTAATCCGGGTAATTCCGGAGGTCCATTGGTGAATACCCGCGGAGAAGTGATCGGGATCAATACGGCTATTATAGCCATGGCACAGGGAATTGGTTTTGCCATTCCTGCCAATACTGCCAGGTTTGTGGTTCCGCAATTGATGACGTATGGCAGAGTGCGCAGGGGGTATTTGGGGATTGTGGGATAGGTTCGCCCTTTGCATCGGCAACTGGTTCGTTATCACAAGCTCGCATCTTATCATGCTGTAGAGGTTGTCGCGGTAGAACCGGGAGGACCGGCATTCGCGGCGGAGATCCGGGAGGGAGATATCATTGTTGGAATAAATGATGAAGAAGTATCTACCATGACGGATTTACAGCGTTATCTGACTGAAAAATGGGAGGTTGGATCAAAAGTGAGATTGACTATTCTCAGAGGTACGGAGAAATCTGTCCTGGAAGTGTCTCCTGTGGAATCCTCTTTTGCAATTGGGGGTTGACGTTGGCCATAAAGCAAAATTTTTTCTGATTGAAAAACCTGTTCATATTTCCTAAAGTTGATTACTGGTGAGCAATTATGGAGGAATGGGAAGATGCGAAAACAACTTTTGGATTCAAGAATTATTATTTTTACTATTCTCTGCGGAAGTTTATGTACAATTATTTTAGGATTTATCTTTTTCCAATTTCGAATCTTCAACATACACGATCCGTTGTTTCAATTCCTCGCTTATGGAATTGTTGGATCGGTGGCTTTCGCTTTGTTTCTTCAGAGGCGTTACCGGGATGCGGTATTTGCTTTAATATTATTATTTGTACTTAATGTGATTGTAGCTGGGATTTATAGGTTTACCCTTTTGGTCACTCACTCTTTTTTCTTTCTGGCAATGGTTTTCTCTATTCTATTTTTTGAGAGGCACTTTTATGGGAAAATGGCAAATATTGAGATAGCTCGTCCAATTGTTCTGGCAGGCATCATCACTATTGCATTTTTATTAGTGAGCCCGATCCTGCGACTTCTTTTTTATTCTTCTGAGGGTCAATTTCATTTCTTTAGTAATATGCCGGTTGGGTTTCTGATTGGTTTGGGACTGGGTATCGGTTTTGAAGTCTCTAAATTTTTGTACTCCCGACAGGCAGACTCCCCCTGATATGTCGAAATAGTCATCAAATTAAATCTGAATATTTGGTTTATAGTATCTTATAAACAAAGTTGACAGTCTTCTTACCGTTTCTCAAAAATCTTCCTTCATATGTCTTCAATTTTGCCTTTTTGTCGATCAAATCTTTTGGCAGGATTTTTGAAATTTAAAATTACGGTAACTATCCGGGTGACTGAAGTAAACAAACGATGAATTACCGAATAAAGTTCATTCTCCTGCTTTTAATTTTTTGCTCTTGTGGAGGTGTCTACACTCTAAAATATCAGATTGTCCCTGGCGGAGATATTGATAATGTTCGGGTGCTCCGCGTTAAGCTCTTTCAGAATAGTATTGATGCAATAGAAAATGTTATCCTTGAGATGACCGATTCTCTCGGAATGTACAAAATTCCGAATGATTCAGCCGGAGAACTGCTTTTAATTGATAATCTTCTTTTTGAAGGTCCGTACGGTCATGTCGAGTTTGCTTATCTTAAAAATATGGAATCCGAAAAATATTGGCAAATGGTGGCTCTGGTCTCCTGGCAGGATATCTATTCATTATATATTGCTAACTATTCCAAATTCGGACAACCCACAGAGGCATTGTGGGAACTAGAGAATTGATCATTTCCAAATACCGGAGTGAATTTGGAGAAACCGCTATTGTTGACATGAGAGATATTCCACGCATTCCTAATCCTCGCCACCTTCATCAAAAACCACCTTATACCACTTTTGCTGATTCGATAACCATTCGTGTTTTATAATGTTTCTGTAATATTATTTCGTTGTTTTAAAAATGGAACTGGTATCATAATTTCTTGAGAGCATTAAATTATCCCTTATTCGCGGTAACTTATTAGCATTTAACAGTATATATCAAACGGCTATGCGAATACGTCAATTTATTTTTGTTGCTTGCATTTTTTGCATTGCTGGTTTGTCAGGGCAGGCAATTTTTAATCCTATCCCCGAGTGGGAGTCGACGCCCCTTAATCATGTGGCAACTGGTTTGGGGATTGCTGATATCAACCAGGACGGCTGGGATGATATAATCACTGCAAATGGCAACGATATCTTTCGCCAAACGGTGAGCGTCTATTATAATAATGGCGATGGCACTTTCCCGCTCACTCCCTCATGGAATAGCAGCGATATCGATTATCATGGGCATCTGGCAACAGGGGATATAGATGGGGATAATCTCCCCGATGTAGCAGTTTCAGTTTTTTTAGGTCCGGCTGGATTTAGCGAAGCCGGGTATGTAAAAGTCTATTTTAATCAGGGCACAGAATTGGAATCGACTCCATCTTATCAAACTGCCGATAGTGTGTTCACATTTTCCTGTGCCCTTGGTGATGCCGATGGTGATGGTGATTTGGATCTGGCGGTGGCGGGTGGTCAACCCTACAATATTGGCATTGGCCCCTATCAAACGCAGGGCAGAGTATATTTTAATGATGGGGGTGTACTTCAGACACTACCAGGGTGGAAATCTCAGAATACCATGGCCGCGCTGGATGTTGATTTTGCTGATATGGACCGCAACGGTTACCTGGATTTGGTTTTTGGCTGCCACATCACTCCCAACCACATATTCTTAGCCGATTCGAAAGGGAATCTTAATTCAATTCCTGCCTGGTCATCAGGGGATAATCAATATTTTGCCAATTCCCTGAGCATTGCTCCCATCGATGGTAATGAATATCCTGATCTCGTTATATCAGATAACTTTCAATTAGGAGGCGAGGGTAAGTTTAAGGCCTATTATTTTGATTCAGTACCTTCAGGACAAACGAATCCCCGTTGGCGCTCCGCAAGTGGCGGATATGGTTCAGCGGTATTGGCTGAGGATTTGGATGCCGATGGATTCTCTGATTTAGTCGCCGGGCAGTGGTGGGGACAGTCTCAAATCTATCCCGGAATTGAAAATGATCTAGCCACAAATCCCAGCTGGATATCGGGCACAACTTCAGTGATTGAGGCATATGGATTAAGGGATCTCGACCAGGATAATTATATCAGCAATACCGATACCCTCATCATAATGCAGGATTCTATCCATGTGGTTTATCTATCGAAAATGAATGTTGAAAGAATAAATTTTGTCAGTTTGAACGGACAGGAATTAGGAGCCGGTTCGGATTATTTTTACGTTCACAATAGCTGGTGGATTTCTGTCGAACCTGTTTTAAGGATCGGGGATCAACTACTTGTGAAATATTTTTATTCATATGATCGGGACTTAGCAGTTTCAAATTGGGATACGGATATTGGAAATTATATTTTTTACAATCAACGAAATCCAACCTTAATTATTTCAACCGGAAAAACCATTGTTGAAAATACCCTGAATGTATTCCCTAACCCTTTCAATCAAAACTGTACATTTCAAGTTGGGGTTTCAAGTCCAGGAGAAGTAATACTGGAGATTTATGATATTCTCGGTCGACGCCTAAGGGCAATAGTAATGACGGCGACCACTCCAGGGAGTTATCCAATAATTTGGGATGGAAAGACTGATATGGGAACGAATGTAGTTTCAGGGATTTATTTTTACCAAATTAATTTCGATACTCAACTGCGGACTGGGAAAGTTGCGGTCGTAAGGTGAAAACTAATATACGGAGAATCAATTATCTATCGCTGTTTTCTTCATGGAGATTAAGAAAAAAACTTTTGCATACATTATGAGAAACAAATTGCCGTATTTTGTAATCTCATTGATGAGGGGGCTTAATTTAATTTTGAGGTTATGATGATTAAAATTTTTCAATTTGTCTGTATTTTTTCCGTCAATTTCATATTTGCCATTTTTCATCCTGGCTTATCGCAAATTACTCAAGAGAGCGGAGATCTGAACAGTGAGATTAATAGCATTACCACCAACATGCCGGGTTCGGGCAGCGATGGATTTGTCAAGCCCTCATTGGCGGAATTAAACAACTGGCGGCAAATTATTTCTGAGATGCTGGATGGTGATTATCTGAGCGCGGATAGTCTGATTGAGACCCATTTCCCCTACTATGAACTCATTTTATTCACGGACACTGGCCATCAGGACAAAGAATATTATCTGCTTAGAGAAAAACTGCCTATTGGTAGGGGATGGGGCACATTTATTATCAATCCTGCTTTCAACCGGGAGATAGCCATTGAAGTGCCACATGCGCGATATGATAGTAATACAAATAAGGAAGGTATTGATGTGTTCCGCTTTACCAGTGCACATTATTTTATTATGAGCGGGACCCATCGGTGTGCCAATAGTGAAGAATCCGTCTGCAGTGGTACCACCAGTGCCTGCGGAAGTTCAGGTCCCTACAGGATTTCCGACATGGCGCACTATGATGAAGCACTCTTTCAAACCCTGCATGAAGAGGTTACCTTTAGGGACCCATTATTATACTCAATTCAGATCCACGGTCATGCCCAAAGCAGTTGTGAAGATTTTTTTATGTCCAATGGGCATGCCTCGCTTTCGAAACCCATCCTTTTTAATCTCAAAAACAGCCTGTTAACCTCAGGGGGTGTTACTGCCGCTGTTGCAGGAGATGGGACTTCATCTTGTTCTTTGATCGGCAGTACCAATGTGCAGGGACGCTTTACCAACGGTTCATCCGAACCATGTTTCCAGGCTGTGTCATCAACTACCGGTTATTTTATCCACATTGAACAAAGCAGCTACGTGCGGAGCAATCCGTCGGTTTATGCAAAACTGGTTGATGCGATTAATGCAAATATTCAAACGGTGACTGGATTCGAGTATCGCAGAGAAACGATACCATCGAGTCTGGATTTGATCTCAGTTTATCCCAATCCGTTTAACCCAACAACCACGATCGAATACAATGTAGTGGAAGCTTCGCTTGTAACCTTGAAAATCTTTGATGCTTTGGGTAAAGAAGTCGAAACAGTAGTCAAAAAACAGCTGCCGGTGGGGAATTACTTCTACCGGTATGATGGGAGTCAGATACCCAGCGGTGTTTATTATGCCCGACTCCGATTTAGTGGAATCAGCCAGACGGCAAAATTCACATTGGTAAAATGAGTATGGCCGAAAGGGAAAAAATCCGAATTAATTTTCTGGCTTGCATATTATTGGTGCAATAAATATTTTATTTACATACAAATTTTTGGGAACGCTGATGCAGATTGCCCGAGCTTTGTGGTCCATTCTTTGCCCACAATGTGATAAAACTAACTCTAATCTTATTTCAAACTACCACTTCAATATTTACATTATTACCATAATTAATCCACTTTAAATCAAATAACAGGAGGTCAGGATGTTCAAATTTACCACAGTATTGTTTGTTCTTCTCTTATTAATAGGAAGTGCTTTTTCCCAGATAACAACTTCAGAAGTTGCAGGGCCCGTAGTATTTAGTGGAGCCATGTATTACAATCATGGTAGCCATGTTGCAAGAACAAGCGATGGAAAACTATTTGTTGTCTGGGCAGATCCGGATGCCAACGGGCAGATAGTGTATTCACAGTATGACGAGGTATTTCAGACCTGGTCACCCGCTGTAGCCATATCTAATAATCCTGCAGGCGGTACTGCTGAAAAAACAGCTATTGCCGCTGATGATAATGGTAATTTATACGTTGTTTGGCAGCAACGAAATGTTACGGCAGACGATTATGCAGTAATGTTTTCTAAATATGATGGCACTAACTGGTCTGCCCCCGCTGATTTAACCGGGGCAAATTTGGAGAATGAAGAAGCCAATGTTGCGGTGAGCACTGATGGAAAGATTTTTATTGTTTGGAATACGCATAGTGAACCCGATGGAGATGAGTGGATACTTTGTATTAATAGTGATGATGCTGGTTCTACGTGGAGTACACCCGATACACTTTCTTCATCGGATGGGTTAATTGGTAATTCCAGCATTGAAGCAGCAAGAGTTAATTTAGCAAGGGGAAGCAATGGTAAAATGGTTGCGACCTGGTTTGAATCGGATGATGCGGGAATCCGCGAGGATATACTTATGAATCAATTTGACGGCTCACAATGGTCTGGAGAAATGTTTGTATCTGACACAACCACCACAAACAATCGTTATGCGTGGGCTGCGCTCGATGCCTCGGATAATATTTACATTGTGTGGCGTCCGTTTCTCGGTGGAACTACCATTTCATATTTGCAAATGAAGCACAAGGCATGGAATGACACAACCTGGCCTACAACTGCAGACACAGTAGTATCACCCGGAAATATAGTAGCCAGGCCAACAATGGTAATTGATGACAATGGGAATTTATTTGTAGCATATCAACGGGATGTTCCGGCAGACACCGTTTATTCGATTGATGAAATAGCACTTGTAGCCTCGACAGATGGCGGAGCAACCTGGTCAGATCAGTTTACACTAAGCCGTGCTGATCATGATGGTGGATATCAAGGTATGGACCCGCGTGTTAGAAGTTCAGGTATAGATATGGCATGGCGTGAAAGTTATCGTATTAACCAGAATGATCCTGATTCATTGGCAATTGTTTATGGTCATGTTGATTTATCGATTGTAGGTTTGGAAGAACTTCAAACCCGGGTTGTCGAGAAATTTTACCTTGCACAAAACTATCCCAATCCTTTCAACCCAACAACGCAGATAAAGTATTCAATTAAAGAGTTGGGCAATTATGAGTTGACTGTCTACAATATGTTAGGCGAAAAGATTCGCACCCTGGTATCATCTAAATTATCCCCCGGAACCTATTCGGTTGATTGGGAAGGCAAAAACGAGCTGGGTACAACAGTTGCCAGTGGCATTTATTTCTACCGTTTGAATGGGGAAAATCTATCGATCTCGAAAAAGATGGTTTTGATTCGCTAAATGGTCGACCTAGTTTGTCAATTGTCTGGTGGACATCGATGTAAAAAAAGCATCGTTGCCCGCCGGATTTTATTAATAAATTCTGTTAGCTCGACTCTGAGAATTTTCTAATATCTATTGGTAAATGGAGGTGATGGTGCCCAGAAAAATCACTATCTGTATTTTCCTCTCTGCTTTGTTTCTTTCAACGCTGTTTGCCGGTACAACCGGAAAGATTGTAGGGACGGTTGTTGATAAATCAAATGGAGAACCTCTCGTCGGTGTAAATATTATCATTCCTGAATTGTTCTTGGGCACTGCAAGCGATGTGGACGGTTATTATTTCATCAACAATGTTCCACCTGGACAATATGTAATTGAATATAGCTTTATCGGATATCAGAAAATCGAATACAAGAATGTTTCCATTACCGTGGATCATACGACTGAAGTTAATGTGGAAATGCAATCCGAAGCGATTGATCTGGGAGAGGTTATCACCGTGGTTGCCGAAGCACCGCTAATACAAATAGATGAAACCTCTCAGAGATCCATTGTGCAGGGTGAACAAATTGTTGATAAATTACCCGTATCCACCCTAAACGATGTTCTTTCGATCCAGCCCGGTGTTACTAGAGATGAGGATGGTTCCATTCATATTCGTGGCGGTAGATTGGGAGAGGTTGCCTATCTTATTGACGGAACGTATGTCCGAAATCCCTTTGATAACACATTGGGTGGCAATGTGGATGCTCAGGCAATACAGGAAATGGAGGTCATATCGGGGACATTCAATGCCGAATACGGGAATGCGCTTTCCGGTGTGATAAATGTCATTACAAAAGAAGGCTCACCGGAGTTTAAATTCAGGTTGCAATATGAATCACCGATGCTAAATAATTCGCCCTATCATCAACCTGACTGGCTATTACAGACCGATCTGGTCAAAGGGCTTTCTCCCGAGGAACGGGAACTATATCTGGATGAAGTCAGGGATTCCTCAGGGAATTCTGCTTTTCGTCAATTTAAAATATCTGACCATAAATTTACACAGGATCTAAAAGTTGTAAACACGCTTGGCCGGCTGAGTGGAAGTTTGAGCGGTCCAGTACCGTATTTTAAAGAAAAACTTCAATTTTTTCTTGCTGGGACTTTCAGAAATGAGGAAAGCCCTTTGCCCTATGGTTTTGATCTGGAACGAGTTTTATCGGCTAGGCTCACATATAAACCAATCACAACTCTAAAACTGCATTTGAGTGGAGACTGGTCAAGGCTCTACTATCAGGATTATAACCATCAGTATAAATACTGGCAATATTTTGAATCCACAAATCCTGAAATAGGAAGCTATCCGGTTTCAGAGGATACGCGAACAAGATTTACCTTAAAACTAACCCACACTCTGAGTAGCTCCACTTATTACAATTTAAGCTTGTCTCGCATTTACAATTATGAAGAATATATCGTTCCCGAAAGAACTGTGGTCTCCGATCCGAATACTGGTGAATTGATAAGCAGCAATTATCTAACCAGAGATTACTACCAGGGTGTTGACGGCAGTTTTCAAATAGGAGATGTTCGTTATTGGCGAAAAACCGAAACAACAACTTATGATGCTGATTTTGATTTTATCAGCCAGGTGAATCGGCACAATCAGGTTAAAACAGGTGTGGAATTTCGCCAGCACGAAATTTTTCGTCACCAAATAGGAATGCCTCCTCGGGAACGCCTGGAATATTTCAACCAGAAACCTATCGAATTTGCCGGATATATTCAGGATAAAATTGAACTGTCCTTCCTTATCGTAAACGTGGGATTGAGGTATGACTATTTTGATCCGAAAGATAACTACTACCCTGATCCGAGCCATATTCTTCAGACGGTAACCACACCTGATGGCGAGACCATCATAACCACCTTACCTGCTGAAAAAGTGGAACCGAAGAGCAAACTCAGCCCCCGTATCGGTCTGGCACATCCCATAACTCGTCGAACAGTCTTTCATTTTTCCTACGGGCAATTTTTTCAAATACCCCGTTATTATGATTTGTACCGCAACAATCAATTGAGTGACATACTGGTAAATGATGCCCTTATTGGGAATCCAGGATTGCTTCCGGAAGAAACCACCGCGTTTGAAGCAGGTATTAAACAACAGATTGGTGATGACTATGCCCTTAATTTGACCGCCTTTTTTAAGGATATTGATAACCTCATATCTAGTTTTTATTATTTTTCCGGCAGGGACTATACAATATTTATCAATGCTGACTACGGCCGCATACAGGGCCTGGAATTCTCACTCAATAAGCGCTATAATAATTATTTTGCCGGTGCCTTTAATTATACCTACATGGTTGCGGAAGGGAACGAGTCAGATCCAATAGAGGGATATACCTTATATCGTGAAGAAGATACTCATTTGAGGCCAAACCGGAATTTCCCATTGGACTTTGATAAACGGCATAGTTTTAATGTGAATCTGGATCTCTTTTTTCCAGAGAATTTTGGACCAAGCGTATTCGGGCACAATATTTTAGGACTTTTTTCCTTGAACCTACTTTTCCGGGCAGATAGTGGCCTACCATATACACCAACTTCAAGAGATCCAGATGCCACAGTAGTGCCGGAAAGGAATTCCGCCCGAAAGGGTTGGTTTAGGCAGTTTGATTTTCGAATGAATAAAAGATTCAGAGCCTTTAAAACTACCTATGTAGATCTCTATCTGCGGGTAGAAAATGTTTTTGATAATATCAATACGTTGCGTGTTTGGACAGCAACCGGTGATCCCTGGGATCAAGGTATAACCTCAAATTATAGTAAAGATCGCCAAGGCAATCCTGAAAATGTCGACCTCCGACGGACGATTCGTTTGGGACTTATTTTCCGTATTTAACCCACGCAGGAGCTTATTGTATGACCCTTAGATTAGTTTTTCTTCTTTTTCTTCTAAATCCGGCATTTCAAATTCTGGCACAATCCAGGCAAGGACCTGAAATCGACGACATCAACCACATGAGAAACTTGCCAAAATTAATGAAAATTATTGGCGTTGCAGATGAAGCCATCGGCGTGATGGATAAAGGTCAGCTACAAAATCTCACCATGAATTACGGAATGATTACCGATACCCGTTACGAGGATGTGGGAAATGCCCCCACACAAACATTTTATGATTTTCGCTATCCGCGGAAAAACTTTACCGGGTTAGATGATGATTTTTCAATATTTTTTGCTCTTCCCGAGAACACTAAGAATGGGAATAATGGCAACGTAATAGATGGCTGGACTGAAAACGACAATGAGGACTGGATTGCAAAAGATGGGTCATACGGAAATACCCACTATAATCCTGCGCTTGATCCCACTCCTGAAGCTCCATTGCTATATCCACCCGATAATCCAACAACGCCTTATTTGGCACATAGCGATCTTCCCATCACGTGGCCCACTGATGCAGCAGGGGAACACTTTTGGCCGGGATATTTTCGCCGGAATGCTAAAACAGGCGAAGAGATGGAAGGTGAGTTCGCGTCCGATCGGGATGTATATGCCGTATTCACCGATGCCAATAATCAATTGGGAAATGTGATTGGTCTTGAAGTTGAAATGATGGCTTACTGTTACGGAAGGCCTTATGCTGACAAATTTCAATTCTATGAATTCTTTATCCATAATAAAAGTGGACGTCGATTGGATAGCTGCTATGTCGGTTATTACCACGATCCGGATTGCAGTGATTATGGAGAAGAAATACTGCTTCTATCCGATCCAACTTTTGATGATCCCGCTAAGCCAGATGCGATACTTCAGCGAGATTTCGATGCAGATAAAGGAGGAGCAACCGTACCGAATGCCCTGGGAATCACAGAAGATTATTCTTTCGGAATGGCTGTTTTGGAAACTCCCCACGATATGGGAGTCACCGATTTTCATTATTACGTAGATGCCGGACCGACTAATGACCGGATTTTGTGGCCAATTATTTCCGGCAATCCCAATGATCCCGATGTTGCCGGTAACGCTCCGAACTATTTTCATGGAACCGATTCAAACATTGACGATGTCTCCCTGATCCCTGGTATCGGCAAGAGTGACTGGGTATATATCGTCGCATCAGGACCATTTAATATGGAACCGGATGAAGTGGTTAAATCCACGATTGTTGTGGCGGTTGGTGAGGATGATGCAGATTTTTACAGACAAATTGATCAAGCGGTACTTATGTATAATGAGAAGTTTGTAGGACCTTCCGCACCACCTGCTCCTACACTTTCCGTAACGAGTGGTGATGGAAAAGTTACTCTTTATTGGAATGATATTTCCGAGAAAACTCCCGATGCATTTACAGACAGTTTGGATTTCGAAGGCTACCGAATTTACCGCAGCCAGGATAACGGTCAAACCTGGGGGCAAGAGATAATTGATGTCCAGGGAAATCTGGTCGGATACCGTCCAATCGCACAATTTGATCTGGATAACGGTATCAACGGATTTGATCCGCTAAATCCCTTCACATATTTGGGTGATGATACCGGATTAAAACACACCTATGAAGATACA